>Ga0208645_1000300_pt1 | contig 59064 bp, 75 predicted proteins | sample VirMetDEL_Sep_01_FD_184519 | JGI IMG/M metagenome (GOLD analysis project Ga0208645, IMG submission 184519) | Aqueous microbial communities from the Delaware River and Bay under freshwater to marine salinity gradient to study organic matter... | ecosystem: Environmental > Aquatic > Marine >... | reverse complement strand
GCAATAAAGCACGAAATTATCTTCAGTCAATTTATCCATAATTACCAGGTAGTAAGCGCTGCTCGTTTCCAAGTATTAGTATCAACACATACATAAATGTAATCTGTATCTATTGCAACATATCCTCTAACTCCGGTGGCCGTTGAATTAGCCGGAACAGAATTAGAAATAACTAAGTTCGCGGATAAATTAGACATTGTAATTGTGCGAACTGATGGTGTGCCTGAAGGGTCTCGAAGAATCAAGACCCTATCATCAACGGCTGCATTTGCCGCAATTGGCAATGCAGATACTTTTGTACCAGTATTAGCCATATTGTTCTATTATGTAGTAATAGTCAAGGCAGCGTTAGAAGAGATTACGTCATCAGCGCCAGTAGCAGAGACTGTAACCTTGTACGAGACGTTGGCAGTTTCAACGGCAGAGTTAACTGTAAGAGTTGTCTGGGTTGTGTTACCGACGTTAGCACCAGCCTGAATAGCATCACCGTTCGCATATGTCCAAGCATAGGTCAAAGTGGTATTACCATTAGATCCAGCAACAACTGTAAACGTAGCTTCTTCTGCGGCAGTTGTGTTAGCTGTTGCAGCTGAAGGTTGAGTTGTGATATAGATAGTGAAGTCAGGATAAACTGTATCTTCAGAGTCAGTGGAAATACCACCAGCCACCAATACTTCGGTCATTACACGACCGGAACGACCGCCTGTACCAACAGTTCTTAAAACCCAACCAGTGTGAGCCACAGAACCATTGGCGGCTGCGATTTCGTTATCATCAACTGCGTATTGACCGATAGTTGTACCTGTTGTGAATGCGTCAGCAGTAGTATTACCGAATAATGCATCACGATTTGATGTGTTAGGAGCGACCTTCAATTGAGCTGCTGCGAAAATCGCAGAGTTTGAATCGGCGTCGCTAGAACCCCATTGTGCCATTTGCTTTCTCCTTGAAAATGGTATTTGTTATATGTTATTTATATTTAAATATTATTACTGATTCCCGTCTCTATCATAACCCACCCGATTAGCCGGAGATCTTAAACTCGCAAACCTGGATTTTAATTTTTTTGAATCGCTTTCTGTTGCAGATCCAGCATTAGATTGTCCAGTATTTGGCTCTTGGGCCCTTGCTTGCATTGTAGCATCTAATCTATTCTTTTCTGATTTGGTTAATCTAGGATCTCCCATTACTCTAGTTAGTTATGCTTTTTCATCTGAAGGAGTTGATTGCGTTTCTCCAGTCAGTGATGCGGTTTTATTTGAAGGAGTTGTTTGAGTTGTTTTCTTTTTCCATCTATCCCTAAAATCTGTTGCAATTTGAATATTAGATTTTGATGGAGTTCCTTCTTTATTCCATTTTCCCGCAAAATAATTTGCTGGTTGGGATCTAAACCTACTCAGTTCTTTTGAAACTTTTTGTCCAATATATTTCGCTTCATCGCCGAGACCACCAGATCCAATTCCCAATGATCTGGATATTTGATCAGCTGATAATCCCTTCAACATATTATTCATTACCGAAATACTGGAAACTGGTTCATCTTCTTCGGATTTGGAACCCTTGGTAACCTTTACTGGTTTAGCAACAGGAGACCCGCTTTGTTGTTCTTTAATATTAATGGCATCCGCAAAAGGATTTTCTTGTTTAATGGATCTTTTTTCTTCAAATTCCAAAAAACTTAATATAAGTTTATTTTTCATATTTCTTACTACCTTTTACTTTTTTTAATAATTTTTCCATTTTTTCGACAGTTTTTGCCTTAGTATCTTTACGTTTTCCCGAAAACCCATCCCTTTTTACATATGGTGTTGCCATATGTTTATATTTACCTGCGGTATCACCACCACTAACAGTTGGTGCTGCTGCTATTTCAGATTTTTTGTCAGAGCCGGAGAAATATCCTCCCCTCTTTTTCTTTTTACCAGAACCTGTTTGTCTTTGAGACTTTACGGCTGATAAGGAAGCTGCGGCAAGACCTAGGCCAGTAAGACCAAGGGCGGCAGTTCCTCCTGTTACCCCTACGCCTGGAACCCCAGGACTATCTGTTTTTGGTTTGGTAGCAATATCCTTATCTTGGGAAGTGGGAAGATCAATATCTTTACCTATTCCTTCTATATGTTTTCTACCATAATCCATGCTGGCCGCTTGCCTAGCAATTCTATCTTTTTCTTTTTTGCCCTCGGCTGCTGCTTCAGCAGCTTTGATCTCGGCTCCAGTTACTTTTTGACCATAATCCAAACTAGCTGTTCGCTTAGCAATTCTATCTTGTTCTTTTTTCGCCGCAGCCTCGGCTCCAGTTACTTTTTGACCATAATCCAAACTAGCTGTTCGCTTAGCAATTCTATCTTGTTCTTTTTTGCCTTCTGCAGCAGCTGCAGCAGCTTTGGTTTCGGCATTAGTTATTTTTTGACCATGAGCCATACTAGCCGCTTGTCTAGCAAATTTCTCTTGTTCTTTTTTGCCCTCGGCTGCTGCTACAGCAGCTTTGGCAGCAGATGCTTGTTGCGAAACACTCACTTCTGGAGTAGATATTTTTCCCTTTGTTAAACCAGAAAATGCTCCAAGGTCAATTTTTCTTCCAGGAATATTTGACTGTTTACCAACCACAGGTGCCACAGGGGTAGAAACTACTGGCGTCGAAGCCGAAGGTTGTTGTATTTTAGTTGCAGATTTTTGTACTTCGGGATCGGGAATTATTGTTCGAGTTTTTTTCCTTTGTGACAGGGGAGTAATAAGAGTCGGCGGATTGGCCGTTTCTTTACTTACTGGTTGCCACCTTTTTCCCTTTAGAAGACTTTTTAACCAAGCCGGGGATTCTACTTTAGAACCCTTTAATTTATTTAAAGAATGTACGCCATAAATACCCGCTCCTGCTAAAGCAGCCCAAAGGGCTGGGCCCCATTCTGGAGAAGTCGCGACAGCAGGAATTGCGAGGGGTCCAACTTCATTTAAAATTTGTTGTTCTTTTAAACTTTTTTCCAAAATTACTTTTTTAACTGTTAATGAAATATTTTCATTAATATCAGGTTCTTTTAATTCAGGATTAATTTCAACAACCTTTGAAGGTTTTTTCTTCATCATTTCTTCTGCTCTTTTTTGAGCAACAATTTTTTTGACTCTTTCGCCCACGCTTTGAGCCTCGTCAATAATCTTTTTTTGAATTTGACCTTTGGCCTCAAGTTTTTTGTTTTTATTCTTTAAACGAGTGTAAAGCTCAAAATTCTGTTCATTTTCTTCTTTATTGATAGGAACACAATTATCAACTGTTTTTCCGTTTTTCTTTTTAGTGCCCGCTAGTTTATAACCGTCCCAACAAGCTTTACCGTCCAGGCCTTTTTCTTTTGACATTAGTGTTTACCCTTTGAGTAAGAACGTAGCATCCAACCATGTTTTTCGTGAACATCAATTCTGTCTTGAATAAAGTTTGCTGATCCGAGTTTACCGGCAGCTTCTGCTGCTTTGTAAGCTTTAGTCAATGTAAGAATCAAAGTTTTGTTATCTTGTTCTAAAATTTGCATCATTTTTTCACAAGGAATAACATTGTTCTCGTCTGAAATATTTGATAATTCAGAGAAACGAGAAAAAGAACCTGGTGCATAAGCATCAAAGGTACGAATATGTTCTGCGATTAAATCAACTGCCCCGTGCACTTCAGTGTATAGATCTCCGAAAAATGTATGATATTCTCCGAAACTACGGCCTTCCACATTCCAATGGAAATTATGAGCTTTCAAATAAAAAGCAAATGTGTCTGCCAACGCAACTTTAAAACTTTGTACTAAATCTTTATTATCCATTTCATTCGCCCTTATGTTTGAAATATTGAATTTGGCGTTCTCTCTTTATCGCATCTTCTTTGGAATCAAAAGTGCCTAGATGTCTGCCTGTCTTTTTTGATACTAATTTGTATTTATTACCAGTATGAATTAATCTTTCCTTGATCACCCTTTTGACCGTCTTGGCCTTTGATTGACCTGGAGTTTCATCTTTATAGATTTGTGTTAATGAATCCGTGCCAATAAATCTGTTTTCTGGATCGTCGGAATTAATTTCTTCTCCAAAATGAAAATGCCGTTTGGCCTTCGAAAGATAAGGTTTAAGTCTAGAAACTGCAGATGAATGTTCATCATGTCCTGGCAAGTTAAACTTATCTTTACCGATATTTTTTTTGTATTTTCTGATAATTTTGGCCAATGGTACATTATATCTTCTTGCTAGTTTTCTCAATTCGTAAAGTACAGATTGAGTTAGCAAATCTTCGTCTAGTTTAACTGCTCGGCCATTGGCAATAAATGAGTTGACTCTATCAAACCCATTTTGTTCCGGAGTTAAAGATTCGTTTTCTGATTCAATGTAGCCACGTGCATATACTTCTTCAATAATATGCAATGGATAACCAGATTGCTCGGATTTCTTCTGAAAAGATTGACGTTGTTTGTTAGTGACAGGCACGACAGACGTGTCAAATCGCTGTTCGACTAGCTGAGTGACATTCTTAGAAATTTTCTTTATCATTTATCTTGGAGTTTCCCTTTAGGCTTATCCGTAATAGCAAGGTCTGCCGTGGCCTATACTTGCACTAACATTTGTATTTATAATAATCGAGATTTAAGTAAGTTTACAAGATAACTTTCAGTATTCATTTTTGGTTGATCTAATCCCATACCCTTTCTTACTTCATCATACATTTTATTTGCTTCGTCTGGCGGCATTTTAACTGGAGCAAAATATTTGTTAAAACCTTTTCTATCGCCTCTTCTAATAGTTTCTCTGGCAGCAGTACCAGAAACAGGATTTGATTCTCCTCTTTCGTCACCAACCTGTTCAAAATTGATAGAATCGAAATTATAATATCCGTGTTTCCCTTCAACCCCATTATACCTATTAGCTAAATCTGCCATTGATTTTCTATCCGAACCGCCAACAATAGTGACATTTCTTGTTCCGCCCTTGGCATGCAAATCAGATAAATGAGATAACAAGTCTGGCCTTTCTTTGGAGGAAGAACCAAAATTAACACCAGGGAAAGCATGTTTTGCAAAGTGCAGCTTTTGGGCTACACTAAGCGGGTTTTTCTTTGGATCTTGCGAATGAGAGAAAATAACTTTATGTCTGGCTCCCAAATTACTTGCAACTTCTTTAACCTTATTGATAAGGCTTTCATGACCTCTTGTAATAGGATTTGCTCGGATGAATGCAATTACTTTATGGTCACTTCCATCGGATTTTTTTCTTCCAAAAGGATTGAACCCTTCTTGAACTGGCTGTTGCGATCTTTGTTGCTGAACATTTCCTTGTCCTGCCAAATTATGAGAAGCAAACCCATCCCCGCCTTGGTTAACCATTTTAACAGTGAATGGATTACCCTCGTCATCTTTATGAGCTGACACGTAACCCTCATGGTTAGTTGATGAACCGTTCGGTAATGAAACTGTTTCGGGAGAATTTCTATTAGCGACATCCACCAAAGTATTTTTAGCATGATTCAATTCATGATGCAAATCAAACAGATGTTGTACACCCTTTTCGTTACCAGTAATTTGTTGCATTAATCCCGCATGCATTGCGGATTTTCTGGCACGACCGGATTCAGTTTTTAATTTACTGATATCTTTATTAGCCCTATCCGTCAAGAACTGTTTGTAATCTTCAACACTGGCTCTATCATTTCCTTGTCCAGCACGAACCCTTGAGTTCATAAAGATTTGCATTAAATCTCCGTGCTTGGAGATAGAATCATAAAATTCAGGTTTAATTTTAGAATATATGTTTTGAGCATTTTGCATACGCTCTTGATAACTTTTATGATCTTCCGGAGAAAAATGTTCTGGATTTACCGAAACCTCGGGATTGTATTGAAATACATCTGGGTGATCTGGAATTTTACTTCTTTGTTTACTTGTCAACGGGACTGCGTTTCCATCTTTGCCATAAAATGTATGCATGGCGAATCCAATTTTGGCATTAGAGGCCTTGGTGCCATGTTCAGAATTTTCTGGATATGAATATTTCAAAAGGTTGGGGTGATACGAAACACTACCATCTCCATTATTTTGAAGAGGACGGTCACCGCCAAACAGTAAATCTCCTTTGTAAACTTCACCAGGTTTGGCGTCAGAAGGAATCATCTTATGCGCATGTTTCAATACATCTTTTAGCGCCATGGCCAAGCCTGGGGCATGACCGTGGTTATCATCAATATCTTGTTCAGTATAATTGATTTTTGGATTTTTGTTGAACATAGATTTTGTTGCAACAAAATACCTACCGTTTTCATCTTTACCTATATGGACTGCGGGTGCTCCATCCATTTTGGTAGATACACTGGTTGGTACATTTCTTTTTTTGCCGGATAAATGATTATAAAAATCACCCAAAGCTTTAAATGCTTGACCAGTTGTAGTATGGCCCTCGTGTGGTTCCATACCACTTTTTTCCGAAGGGGGAAAAATAAGATAGTTTGGATGCTGCAAATGCGTTTGTGTATTGGGCTGAGAATCGTTAGCCGCTTCATTTAAATAATTTGTAAATTCAATCATGTGTATACCTTATTTTTCTCTTTTTGTATAAGATTGCGCTTTATGCATATATGTTGAAGGGGATGACATAGACCCAGAACTACCACCCAAACCGGCTGAACTTCTGGACCCTTTGAATGCACGTCCAACGGCACTAGCTAATGAACCCGATCTAGACTGCCCAATTAATTCTTTTACATTTTCTGGACGGGCTGGTACATCATCAGTTAATTCAGAAGTTTTTTTTTCAGGTAATTCTTTGTGTTTTTTTGAATAAAAATCATAACCGCCTTGAGAAGAATCTGAATTTAAAGATGGTTGCGAATTCGTAGATTTTGTGGCAGTGTTATTCCCACCATAATTAGGAACATAATCTGATTCTACTTTAGTCGGATTTTTTAGGTTAGCCGTGAAGGTTCCGTTAGTTCCTTGGAAAACCCCGCTGCCTGCTTTTATGCTAGGAGTACCTATAACATGAGTTTCGCCTGTATCTTTATGAACACCTCGGATTTGATACCCCATTCCACCTGTATGGTGTGTATGTAAATCTTTATATTCGTCTAACAATGCATTCAATGTTTCGGTTGGGTCAAAATGTATGTGTTTTACACTACCGTCAGATTGAACATGGCCATGAGAAACATATGTTGTGTGAATTGTTGATGGGCTAATAGATTCTCGGATAAAATCTCTTAAATGGCCATCATGACCATCTTCCGCCAATCTTTTTCTACTATGCTCGTGAATAGCCTTTGCCATTTCCGAGCGGCCTTCAAGATCAATATTAGTGGATCCGGCATAAGGTTTTACTTCTTCGGAAGGAGAAAATTCAGGATATTCGTCTAGCATTTTTTGTTTAAACATTGCTCTGTTTAAATTTCCGCCAGAAGATTTATGTTGATCGTGAAGAACTTTTAAGTTATCTTTAATGTATTGATCTCTTTGCGTTTTATAATCCGAAAGTTCTGAATCGTATTTATCTCGCATGGGCTTGAAAACTTCTTCATGGTTTGCAGTATCGGTATCCCGATTAAATACATTACCATAAAGACCTTTAATCTTTCCCATGGTCTTTTCTTTAATGCCGGTTAAAGTTCCAGACTTCATACCAAAGAAATTTTCCAAAGAATTTAAACCAGAGTTTTTGTAGTTTGGCTTTGCATTAGTTCCGTACTTTAAAGATACAGGAACATAATTCATATTACCATCTTCACCCTTATGAGAAATAATAATATCGCCATATTGGTTTAAATCTTTTTGACCGGTTAATTTTTCGTGATCACCTAATTTATTATTAGAATCTGCCAAAGAAGTCCAATGGACGCTATGAATATTACCTCGATTTAAAACTCCGGTTTTTTCAAAATGATCAATTAAAGAATCAGCATGATCATTCGAATGTTGCATTATTTCATTGAAATAATCTTCGCCTAATATTTCTCTTTGTTTCTGAAGAATATCAGCTGCTTTTTTGCCTTTAGGTCTATTATCTTCTAAATCTTTACCGGCCATTTTTGCGATACGATCACCAACCGCCAATTCAAAAACTTTACCCTTCGCATCATTTATTTTTTTTAATCTTTCTTTTTCTGCTTTGGATAACTTTTCTTCATTAGACATATCTCTTTCGGCCAAGAAATAACTACTGAAAGATACTTTAATAGACTCGGATAGAGAAGATTTATCATTACCACTTTCTGGTTCTTCTCTTTGGTTGACGAACATTTGAAGTGATTGTAAGATATCAGCTCTTGTTAAGCCTTTATCGCCATACACTTTTTGAAGAATTTTTTCACGTTCGGGATCTAAGCTGAAATGTGGACGTGTTTTTTCGTGATAATGTTTTTTCTTATTCTCTAACAAATATTCAGCAAATTTAAGCATATTAATCCTCAAGTTTTAAATGGAGTTTAGTTGTATTTATAAAAACAAAAAAGGCAGCCGAAGCTGCCTTAACACTATTTAAAATCTTCAAATTTACTCAACAAACTTCCTTCAAAATTATCTCGTTCCATAAACTTACCTTTGTCGAATACCGGACCATCGTCCATGATATCATCCTGAGCCGATTGTTCGGCGTCGTATAATCTCATACGGGAACGATCAATCCCAACAACAAACCTACGATTAGAACTGGGATCACCGTATCTATTCTTAAGCTGCTTAACCATAATTTGGCCCAGGCTTTCAAGTTCTTCGGACGTGATAAGTGCACACATAAAATCAGCTGTGGCTGGGAGTCCGAAGGATTCTGACGTATTCTCCAACGATACGTCGCTGTCCGCAAATCCGCTTCTATTCGTCTGAGTCGCGCTGATGATAGGGACATTGTGTTCCACCCCGAGTCCTCGCAATTCTTCTGCGATTGTTTTGACAAGGGTATAAGAATTGACGTTGGTTCCATTTTTTATCCTCGATGATGTACAGATATTCAAATAGTCAATATAGATAATATCTGGTATAAAATTGTTTTTGACCTTTAACTCGTTAAGTAAATGTCGGAAATTCGCCGATCCAGCACTTGCCGTTGGATATTCTTTAATTTTGAGTTTACCCTTTACTTTATCCTTTAGGCGATTCATTTTTTTCTCATATGAATCCTTTGGGATAATTTGTAATTCTTCCATTCGAATATCCAGAAGATTTGCGTCGATACGTTCGGCGATACGTTCTTCGGCCATTTCCAAAGTAATGTATAAAACATTATAACCTGCCATCATATTGGCAGCGGCACAATGACACATAAACAAAGATTTACCAGCGCCAGTTCCTGCCATTATAATGTTAAGTGTTTTCTTTGGTAGGCCGCCGTTTGTAATTCGATTCATATAATCTAAATCAAATGGAATACGATCTTCTTTCTTTCTATAAAACTCAAACCGTTCTTCTGCATCATCAATAAAGTCGTGGCCGACATGAGTATCGAAGGTGACGCCCAAAGCATCTTGTAGAATTTTGGGAATAGAACCTTTTGATTGTTTACCATTTTTATCGTCAATGATTTGAATAGAATTCATTATGGCATTATAGATTGCTTTCTCTTGACAGAATTCTTCAGTCTTATCAAGTAGCCATTCTATTTTAGTATCCGGATCATGTTCAATATTAGATAAAACATTTTTGCAGTTCTCAAACGTTTCCTGATTGATATTAGATTTGTTGGCCAAATCAATGGCCAACGCTTCTTTTGATGGGAAGTTATTATATTTCTTTACATATTCGTCAATAAGACCGAAAATAACCTTATCTTCATATCCAGAGAAATATTCTTCTTTTAAAAATGGAATTACCTTTCTAGCATAATCTTCATTATATAGTAAATTATTGAAAATAATTTGTTCAATAGACATTATATTATGCTGCTTCCATTTTTTCTAGTTCTTCTTCAACTTCTTTATCCGATTCTTCCATATCATCTTCTAAGATTGAATCAACTGCCATTTTATATTTACGTTCGATAAATCCAGCTAAATCAGTTTCTTTTAAAACTTCTATCCAAAATTCTTTATTATTTTGAATTTCTTTGGCTCGATAGTTTTTGGATAAAACTTCTCCAGTTTCTGGATCAACTCGACAATACCAACCAACTTTTGGCTTTTGTATATATCCTGCTTCCAATGCAATATCTAATAGGCCGGACCATCTATTAATTCCGCCATTAAACGAAATCGTAATTGGAATTTTACTTTTTTCTTTTACGTAACGGGATTTTTCAACGTTAATTACAAAATGGTATCCAGCTAAATCTTGGCCATCTTTATCTTGTTGACGGCCCAAAATCCAAATATTACTTGCAGAATAAATTCCGCCAGTTCCGCCGGATACAATATCCTTTGGGAACATTCCAATTTCTTTATAAGTGTGGTTGACCACTACTAATGGAATATCTTTTAAGGTTAGGTGCGGCGTTACCATACGAAACAAAGATTTAAGCTGCTTAGCTCTAGTCATATCCGCAACGGATTTTCCATCCAGGGCATCGTCAACTTCTTTCTTTGAAGCCAAATTACCAACAGAATCAATAACAATCATTACATGATCGGTTCTATCCAATTCTTTCATTTGTTGCATAATATCAAATTTTAATTGTTCAATGTCCGTAATTGGCGTATGAACAACTGAATCTGTTGGAATATTAAAGGTTTTAAAATAATCTTGCGGAGTACCAAATTCCGAGTCATAAAATAAAATAACACCTTCTGGATATTTTTTCAAAAATGAAGATGCCATTAACAGAGAAAACCCTGTTTTAAAGTGTTTGGACGGCCCTGCTAGCATCAACAAACCTGGTGCAATCCCGCCATCAATACTTCCACTTAATGCGGCATTAATCATTGGGACAGTAGTTGGAATCATATCTTGTTTGGTATAAATTTTACTATCCGTTAATGTACTTGTAAATTCACTTGTACTGTTTTTTATCAATTTATCTTTTAATGACATTATAAATCACCTCATATCGTTATTGTTAATTTTGAGTATACCTCTTTTATCCATAGAAGTAAAGCTTTTTTTGTTCTTACTTCCTTTCGGCCTTCCTACTTTTGATTTAGGTTTCCTTAAGCCCGTATTAGATGCAATTAATAATACAATTGCTAGTGGATCAAATACCATTACAAGAATTATAATAACAATTCTAACTGCACTTTCCAGTTGGTCATTAGTTGAATTTGAACCATAAATTAGATCAGAAATATATTTAATTGGCCCGACTTCTGCTTCGATATTAGCTTGCTCTCTTTGAATTAACGATTTTTCATCTTGAAATTCTTGAATTTTATTAAAGGATTCATCAATTATTTTTTGAAGGGATTCCCTTTCTTCTTTTTGACTTTCCCTTACTGCTATCGAGCCGCTAGATCCCCGAATTCTTTTTGCATCAGTCAAAACTTGAACAGCACTATCTAACTGATTAATTACTGCCTCGGAATCGGATATTCTTCTTCGTTCCCTTTCAATTCTCATATCTAGTTGTTCAACAGATATATCGTTTCCGGCCGAAGGGGCAACTTGTTCTAAGTGGGCTTTTGATAGAAATCCAAAAATGCCCATACTTGTAATAAACATTAAAATTAAAACAATGATTGTTAGGTAATATCTAATTGCCCTGTTGGCGGTATTCCAATATTTATGTAACCAACTTGCTGTCGTAACTTTACCAACTTCCAATACAATTCCCATTACAATAACCGGATACCACGCACCTGCAAATATTGTTGCTAGCCCAACAATTGAGTAGTAAGCAGCGACCCCAGATATACTAAGGGCCACTAGTAAAGAAATGTAATTAATCATTTTCTGAACCTACATAAGAATTGATTCTATCAATAAATTCATTAATTTTTTCAACTCTATTAGGCCATAAAATATGTGTTTTTTCGGGGTCTTTTGACAAATTAATTAAAAGCGGCATTATCATATCCCTAAGGCCAAAGAGTTTATCTTTGGCACTTAGTTCAACTTCACTAATTTGTTGTTTAAGTATATTTTCTTCTTGTTTTAATTCATCCTCCGATACGAGGCTAAACCCAAAATCATACGATTCGTCTAGTTTCATTTACTTTCCTTATGAGAAAAAATCATCCAATGAAGCCCTACGCTCAATATCCCAACCTTTAACTGCGGCAAAAGATCTTACTGGCTCTAAAAAGGTTTTATTAAACTGCTCTTCAACGTTAATATATTTATCCAAGCCGAGTTCTTTTGGAAGCTCATCTGGAGCTGCAATTACCGTATCATATGAAGGATTTGGCATTTTAAGATAAGCAAATCTAATTTTATCGCCTTCGTTAATCATAGGTAATACATTTTCAAGTTTCTTTCTTTTTACCATATCGTTGTAAATTAAAGCGCCTTTTACATGTATAGGGGTTCCTAATTTGTAAAGTTTAACTGGATCTGAATACTTTTTAAGCCCCTTCACACCAGAAGGTTTTGCAATTTTTTCAAAGGGCATTTTACTATGCTCTTCTTTAAACTTTGAAATTGATTCAATTAATTCTTTTTCAGTTCCTTGAAGGAAAATTTTATACATTTTTTCTAAGGCTTCTCTACAAACATGTGGAGTTGAAGAACGAATAGCCTCAACGCCTGAGATTTTAATAAGGGGTTCTGAATATCTAACACCTTCAATATCCCACGCCGCCATAATATACATTTTCTTTTTACGCCAAATTGCAGTTTCAGCAATAATTTCGCGCTTCATTTTCATTTTTTGTAGATTTGAGTTCATATATACCGAAAGGTCTTTATAACAGTTTTCAATATAAGACTCAACTTTTTGTTGAATAAATTTATCTAACGAATCTACAATTTTAGTTTTATCAGTTTGGTCAGCAAAAACCCTATCAACTAATTCTTTCATTTCAACATAAATAGAGTCAGTATCCGAGGCAATTACATAATCAACATCCTTTGTTTTTAAAAGCTTATTCATATACATGTTCATTCGGTCGCCAATCCACCGAATAGATAATTGCCCAGACGTAGTAATTGCCTCAGCTAAGTTGCGGTCGAACCACCTAAAATACACATTACCCAGATTCGCTACAGAGCGCCATAGGCAGAATTAAGTTGAATTTTCTTCGCTTGTTGCATATTATGGTAGCGAGAAATATCATTAATTAATTGCCTACGACGCGCCAATAGCTCCTCCTTTCTTTTTGCGCTGGTTACATTTTTTTCAAATTCCATTCCGTAGCCTTTCCTTTCTAACCTAATTTAGATAATTCTTCTTCAATTTGTTGAAGTTCTTGTTTGGCTTCAATCATTTTCTTTTTGTAAATAACTCGATCGTTATACATTTTTTCCATTAAAGTTGGTAGAAATCCTTTAAATGATTGATCGTACTGACAACCATTAGCTGCAACAGTATAAGATGGATCGTCCGAATACTTGCTGTTATTATATTTCCCTGATAACAAAAATTCAAGGTCAGGAAAATTGCTTATTCTCCCTCTAAAGGTTTCTGGGGAAATATTATATTGCATAATTAAATGGGGGTATAGGGAGTTCAAGTCAAAAGATACCGCCCATTTATACTCAGCTGGGTTTGGTTCTTTTACATAACCACCAACAAACGGTTCGTCCAAACTTTTCTTTTTGAATTGTGGAATTACAATTTTATTACTTAACAAGTAATTATGAATAATAACATCCCAAGGTCTGACCGTTGACATTGTATCTTCATAGTTGACTTTACCATCATAAGCAATAGCCATAACTTGTTGAATAAAGTTTAGTTTCTCTTCAAGTCTATCTACTAGCACACAGTCATAAATATTATATTCGATAAATTTTTGAAAATTATTTTTATATAATTCAAGTAGATTTCCATATTCCGAATAATCAATTTTTTGCTCATTAAGTTCTATTTGAGCAATATAATCAAGCTTATACGATTCTTGATTTCCAAAGGTAAACTTTCGATAAAGTTGGTAATAATCCAATACCGAAACTCCCATAATGTCATAACTTTGGTTTTGCTTACCTCGAAATTCAATATGTTTTTCCCTTAAAATTTTCCAAGGGGATAGTCGGCGGGCAATATCCATACCCAAAAGAGTTTTAATCCTATTAATCGTATAGGGAACGTCAAAAAATTCGATATTCCAACCAGTTAAGATATCAATATCTAGGTATTCCCATGCGTCAATAAATTTATTCAATAATTGGTATTCATCTTTACATTTAATGTAAATAATATTTTTATCATCTGTATAAAAATCCCCACAACCAAATACATAAGACTTTTCATCCATACGTATTGTAATTGCTGTTATTTCCTTATCCGCAAGTTCAATGTCAGGAAACCCTTCATCTGCGGCACACTCAATATCAATAGTGGCCACTCTAACAATACTTTGGTCGTAATCAATATTATCTGAAAATTCATCAAAAATGTAAGTATACGTAAAATTGGTTAGGCCGTATATTTCTAGGTTAGAAACATCTTCGTATCTTTTAATAAATTCTTTTGCTTCAGTAATACTTTCAAAGTAAATTTTATCTACAGGGTTGCCTTCTAAAGTTTTATATTCTCCATTTTTTGCGGGAATAAACATATAAGGTTTATAGTACACTACCTTTTTTTCACGGATTCCATTTTTATATCCTTTAACATATAATTTTTCTCCACGTTGAAAAATCGAAGTATAAAAATCCATTTATTTCTCCATCTATCATATTAAACTTTAGTATACTATATTTCTACTAAGAAGTAAAGTAAAAAAGGCGGTCATTACGACCGCCCTTTCTTCTACCGAATACTTTGGTAAACTGCTTCGCGGATTTCGCCGCGAGATAAACCAATGTCGTTAAGATCTCTATCTGACATTTGTTCTAATTCTTTAATTGCTCGTTCAGCAGATGATCTCTCAAATGCTTTCACGATATTCTTGAAGAAATTCTTCATTAGTTTTATCCTCGTTTTTTTGATTAATTTCAATTTTACGAGGCTTCAGCTCTTCTGGGATTTCAATCTTCAGTTGTACTGACAGAATGCCATCCTGAAAGTCTGCTCCATTTACAATAACATATTCAGACAGCCTAAAGGTGCGTTTGAATTTCTTGGTGGAAATACCACGGTGAATATACTCGCGACCCTTCGATACGTGCTCGCCAGTTACAGTTAGGATCCTATCCTCAACTTCAATGGCTAGTTCATCTTTATTAAATCCAGCAACAGCAAGCTCAATCAGATAATTGTGATCATCAGTTTTGAGAATGTTGTGTGGAGGATAATGATCAGCAGAATGTCTGGCAGCTCGATCAAGCTCATTCATCAAGTGATCAAATCCAATAAAAGTTGAACGTGGTAGTAAAGTTTTAACGCCTGTCATAGTTTTCTCCTTTTACAAGCAAGAGTTATGACCCCGATTATTCGGCAGTCATTATATACATAGTAGGTTTATACTATGTTTTAAAGGGGCTGTTAATGTATTTTTTGACCTAAACTATCGGCATCTAATACTTCAATTTCCCAACTATTTGTATCCAATACAAATGCGGGAGTTGACCCCAATTCTAAAAATTCGTCAGCTTTATCTAAAATCCGTTTAAATGAATTATTCGCTTCGCCTTCCTGACTCATAAATTGCTCAGCTTCTATTACTAACTCAAAGGGAATTATTTTTTTATTCATAAACCTAATTTGGCCCTTTCAATTATGTAAGACTTAATTAGCTCACTTCGTACAATATCATCTTCAAAGAATTCAATAAACTCAAATTCTTTTAAATGTTTTATAATTTTTAAAAAATCGGCAATACCGGATTTTTCATTAAATCTTTCGCTGGTCAAATCATCTTGGCGGATATCACCCGAAAAGATTATTCTGCAATTTTCACCAATTCTAGTCATAATAGTATGAAGTTCTATATCGCTCATATTTTGAAATTCGTCAACAATTACAACTGAATTTTCATAGGTAATACCCCTTAAGAAGGATGTACTCTCAAACTCAATTTTATGATTTCGTTTTAAGATTTCATAAGCGTCATCCCTTCCAAATAAATCAGAACAAATTGGTGGATAAGGTTTTTCGTAAACTGCTTCCTTTTGTTTTTGATTGCCTGGCAAAAAACCTTGGTTACGGGAAGAAACAGTTGAGCGTATAATTACAATTTTGTTATAAGATTGGTTGTCTAGTATAGTTTTGAGAGCAAAATATAATGCAAGGAAAGTTTTACCCGTTCCTGCGAAACCGTGTAATATTAAATTCAAGCCTTCTTCATATGCCTCAAATGCATCTATTTGAGTTTCTGTTAGGGGTTTGATTTGTTTTAAAGATAGATTTTTAAAATTATTGTTTATAGTTTCGCTTTGATCATAATTTCTTCGAAGTTCTCTTTTTTGCTTTTTATTAAGTCTTCGATTGTAATCTCTCATATATTACCTTTAGAAAGTGTTAACAGTGCTTTTACTCGTACCCTTAGAGTTTGACTTTTTAATTTCTTTCAAAAGGTCTCGGAAATTGGAATCTGGTTTACCCATACCCCTTCCCGAGTGAATAAGAGGAGCGCCAAGACATTTTTGTAGATTGGGGTTATCTTTTAGATAATCATCTAGTTCTGATGCTTTTAACAACTCTTCATGTTCTAAACCAGTTTCTTGGTCAATGAATTGGTATAAGGGCATAGTATCAATACCTCATATCGTAATCATCGTACAAATTATCATCAAGAAGAGTAACTAAATCTTTGGTTTTCAAAGCAGTATTAATTTTTCTTGTTTTTCTCTTATTTTGTACGATAGGTTTACTACGAGGAGAGTAATCATCATCCTTGTAGAATTCTTCTTTACGTGCTTTACTATTACGCTTCGACATTTTCTGGAATCAAACCTGGAAATGCTTCATTAATATGATTTAAAGTAATACCCTTTACTTTTATTTTATCTTTAGCTTGAACTAGCATTTCTGCATCCTCTGGGGCAAGTCGTTCCAAAAATTGAACAAACATATATTCCCGTTTAGTTTGTGTCAAGTTAGGATGAAAGCCTTTGATAAAATAAGTTACATAATTCGCTTCCTTTAGAAAAATATGTTCTTGGTCAACAAGTTCATTTTTTTTATATGGAGGAGCTCCTTCCGGAAGAAGAAATTCTACATTTGAATCATAAGCTGCTTGAAGCATAATTCGAATTCCCAACGAATCAGCTTTCTTAAGAGCTTCAATTTTATCTTTAGTGGTTTTCTTTTTACCAATTTTTGTAAGCGTTTCCGCAACACCATTTACCATTATTTTAAAATTCTCCAATACATTCTGTTAGATTACGTAGTTTATATTCTATAAAGTAATTTAGCATTTTTGATTTATCTTTACCTTCTTGCTCATTATATGAATCCATAATTTTTTCTTTAATTTCATCAGGTACTTTAGACAAATCAATTAATGTTTCATTACGAAAATAATTCCTATCAACGGGCGATTCCATTTGCTCAGGAAACAGCGCCAAATATTTCTGCATTCGTTTTGACGTAACAGGCGTTTGGCGTTCTCCAATAACAAAACAATTATCCGGTGAAAGAATATTTGGTACTCCGTCACCAGAGTCACCTTTAATTATATGCTCCATAAGGTATTGTTTCGGATCATTATGAGATAGCCAACGTTTTCGAATTGGATCCCATTGTTTTACATTTGCATATATTTGAAGTTGAATAAAATCTTTATCCGCAGATACAACTAAAATTTGCTCTCCCATATTGAGTTCAGTACCAAATTTATGACATAAAGTTCCTATAGTGTCATCAGCTTCTGCTGATTCGATATCAATAACTCGATATGGAAGGTAATCTTTAATTTCCTGACGAATTTTATTTAATATATCATAAACATGTTTCCAATCAGTTTTTGATTCTTTTTGAGCTTTTTTTCGATGAGCTTTATAATATGGAAAATACTGTTTACGCCAATAGTTAGAGTTATCAGTAGCAATAATTAGTTCACCATATTCGCTTTTAAATTTAACATTAATAGAACGAATTGTATTTAAAATCATATGACGAACCATATTTTCATCAATCTTATGACCCTTACTGACACTTCCATCAGCCAAAAGATTTGATAGAATAATTTGATTCAAATCAACAATAATCACATCATACCCTTTCAGTATTTTTAAAATCAATATTCAATTTTTGAGTTATTTTTAACATTCCAGATTCTACTTCACCCTCAAAAATATTTTCAATCACCTTTTGTATAGGATGATCGATATCATAATATTTGCATAATATTGCTCTCAATGTTTCTACTATGAAAACACTATCTTTGATATCAAACTTATCATTTTCTTCATCAATAGGAAATCCTGATATTTCTAACTGTGCAAATAAAATGGGAATAACCGTGGAAATAGTTTCTTGTATATGGAAATGTTTTATCATTTCAATATTAGTTTTGATATCTTCTTTGGTATTCCCATTTACTCTAGGGCCACTGTAGGGTTTAGGAAAATGTACGACATTGTTAGTCTGCATGTCTCTTTTAACCCTTTATTTTAATTATGTTTTTTCGGTCCTTTGTACATGTATTTATAATATCTTAGGTTTTATATACAAATTCATCTTTGGGAAAGGCACGAGATTCTTTAGTGGGGTATCGCGCTTCCAAGTCAAGAAGCATTCCTTCCCACTGTCTAGCGATACGTTCTGCATTATAACGAGTATCTGCATAGGTTTTTACAAAGGCCAAATAGTTTGATGCTGATTCTTTATGAACCTGACCAATAGCATGATCCAGGTATTGCATAAACAGATGAGCGTGTTTATTATGATCATCGAAGTATTGGTACATAGAAGTCAGTCCACCTGACGTTTCGGGCAAGGCCGCCAGATTAGGGTGAACGCACATAAGTCCAGCTGACATTGATTCCATCAGAACCCGACAACTTGTTTCTTGCCAAATACTTGGATATGCCAGGATATGCATCTCTTTGAGTTTTTCTCTCAGTATTTCATTAGGAACTGCTCCGTGATAAGTCATCTGAGGATGCTGTTCAATTCTATTAAACAACGGCTCAAAGGCTTTATCAGAATCTTCCCATCCATAAATCTTAAAACTTGAGAATACGTGCAAATGAATATTATCATGTTTCTTGGCTAGTTCTTCAAACACAGGAACCAGAATATCCAGACCACGTTGAGGCGTTGAAAAATATACCAAATTGACTACATCTTTTGGCTTCACGTGAGCCTCCAGTGGATCAATCGGGTTCTCAATTACCTGACATTTTTCATCTTGGGGGAATTTAAGTTTATCCACAAAATCGTTCAATTGCCAATTAGAGACAAAACAGAATTTATGGAATTGGTTTCGACTATTAGGATCGGCCAGATGACTAACTTCTGGATCCATGGCTAGATCGTGCTGCCAATAAAGTCGAATCTTATCCTCTTTAAGATCTCGTACTCGAGAAGGGATAATTTGAAATTCGTGCAATAGCTCATCCGGAATAAGATGAGCTAGTTTGCGTTTTGATAGTTCCGTGCCGCCATTGGCGTTTTCGGAAATTTCGTTTTCTTCAAATCCAATCATTAATTATAGCCATCCTTGGCTTGAACATATTCCACGCTATCAATTCGGAAAGAGCGCCAACCGCCTTTTTGAACATCCCAACAAGCGATTGATTCTTTATATTCTTGATGAAAATCTTTTTCTTCTTTTTTCTCAGCTTCTGAGTTTCGGAAGGATTCGGGCAACATATCTTCCCGAAGGGTGGCGAGCATTACCCGCTTTTCACCGTTGACCTTAGTAAAGCCAACTTCAATCACATTACCACGTAGATCATTAATCAAAGCATCGCGATTAACATTCATTATTATTTACTCTCCATCAATAGTTTTTCATGAGTTTGTTTGTAAGATTCTTCATTTAGTTTCATTAACAATTCATTATATCCTCCGATATCAAATCCATCAATTACCACAACCGGATAAGTAGACGCATCTGGATAACGTTCAAGAAGAAATTCTTTAGTGAAATCAGAACCTAATACTTGTTCAGAAAAGGGCAAGTTTTTAACATTCAAAAGAAGCTTAGCCTTTTCGCAAAAAGAACAATTTGGTTTTGTATATAAAACAATATTCATTTTTTTCCTTTCATTTTATACAATATTATACTATTTTTTTAAAGCAAAGTAAAGCTTTTTATTTAGGATTAATATGTTTTTTATGAACCCTAACCCATATATGTCCATTATACCAATCATCGTTTTCTAAAACTTCGTTTACGAATTGATGTTTCGCTTCAAAGTAATTACACTCACCTTTAGTTTTACATAAGTTTAGTATTTTTCTTTGAAAATTTGATTCGCCGAGTTTTTTTACATCTTCTTTAAGTTCTTCATTAGAACCCCAATATTTTTTCCAATCAGTTTCTTTGATGACTCGTTTTCTACGGGTCTTTCCTTTAACTTTTTTTGATCTTGTACTCTTAAAAAGCTTTTTTCCAATATATTTTTTATTATTGGTAAGGTTTGTTATTATATAGACGAATCCAATATAATCATCTATAAGAGATTCGTCTAATTCTTTTTCATCATATATCCACATTGATAACTCTATAATTTATTTAAGCTATCAATATTTATTATAGAATTATTTAATAATCCTCGTCATCATAATCCTCTTCGATATCATCAATCAATACCGCTGAACAAAATGGACAATATTCAGGGTCTCCGACATTATCATGCTGAACAAAAAATTCAGCTTCGCACTCAGGACACGTTGTATATTTTTCGTTTATATTTGTCATAAGCTAAATCCTTTAAAGGAATCAGTTGTTACGTCCTTTTTAACACCACCAATAACATATGAAGTTATTTCCGTTTCTTGAGGCGCGACTTGAACTTCAGATCCACTAATCCATTTTTGCGTCCATGGTAAAGGATTTGCGCCGCCTTTATATTTTGTTGGTAGTCCAATAGCAGTCATTCGTTTATTTGCAATCCACTCTATATAGTCTGAAAGGACTTTCTCGTTCAAACCAATCATTGAACCATCTTTAAACAAATACTTAGCCCATTGTTTTTCTTGGTCTACTGCTTGCTCAAAAAGATGTACGCATTCTTCCTTTGTTTCTTCCGCAATTTTCTCAAAAATAGGATCGTCTTTCTTAAGAACTTTTAGAAGTTGTTGAGTTCCTGCCAAGTGTAGGTTCTCATCGCGGGCGATCAATTTAATAATTTTGGCATTACCTTCCATCTTTTTAAGCTCGGCAAAGGCCCAACTACAAGCAAATGAAACATAAAATCGGACGCCTTCAAGAATATTCACTGACATCAATGTTAGCCACAAAAGTTTCTTATGTTCATATAATTCATGTTCTGGATGATCTTTATCTGAATAAAAATTATTCATTTTGATAAGTTGGTCATAATATTCACTAATATCATCTGCACAATCAACAATTTCTTCAATATCCATAATACCATCAAAAACAATTGAAGGATTTGAATAGATATTACGAATAATATGTGTATATGACCTTGAGTGAATAGTTTCGCTAAATGTCCAAGTTGTAATCCAGTTTTCTAGTTCTGGTAATGAACAAATAGGCGCAAAGGCCGCTGTTGGAGCACGACCCTGAACTGAATCCAAAAGAATTTGTCGTTTTAGATTACTAGTAAAAATATGTTGTTCGTGTTCAGTCAAAGACTTAAAATCTTTGGCATCATTATAGATATCAACTTCTTCCGGTCGCCAAAAGAAACCAAGTTGCTTATCAGTCAACTTTTCTAAAAATGAATATTTTACTTTATCATACCTAGCAATAGTTGGAGCGTCATCAAAAAACGCACGGGCTTGTGTATGATCTTTTTTATTTGTTGAATCAAATACTTTCATTTACTATCCTTAAATTTTACAAGTGTATTTTACAAGCTAAATAGTGCAAGAATCACAACTCGTATCATCTTCTACTTCACCTTCCTTTAATTTCGGAAGTTCCATCTCTCCGGCACCATCATTGGTATTAAAATAATATAATTGTTTACCCCCGTATTTGTAAAACATTAATATATGTTGAATCATCTCAGACATTGGAATCTTTTCTTCTTCATAAAATCTAGGATTATACGAAGTATTAACTGAAATGCCTTGATCTATAAATTTCTGCAACACAGAAACAATTTTCAAATATCCAACCGGCGATTTCTGATCCCATAACAGGTCATATTTGTTCTTGAGTTTACGAACCTGTGGAACAACCTGCTTAAGAATACCATCCTTACTTTGTTTAACCGAAACCAAAGAACGAGGCGGTTCAATACCATTTGTGGCATTGGCGATTTGAGAAGAAGTTTCTGATGGCATAAGTGCCATCAGCGTGGAGTTTTTAATTCCGTGCTCTTTAAGCTCCGTTCTTAGTCCATCCCAATCCATATTATAAACGGGTTTGACTATTTCATCAAGCTCTTTTTTATACGTATCAATTGGAACAATACCTTGCGAATATTTTGTTTCTTTTAGCTTGGAAATTTTATTACTTTCTTTTGCTAAATCCAATGATGCTTTAATCAAATAATAAGACCAAGCCTCTGCGTATTCATGAATCAATTGAAGGCCAGCTTCATCAATATATTGATAATTCAAATCATTTTTAGCCATCCAATATGCGAAATTAATAATACCAATTCCAATAGGACGACGTGCTTTTGTTGAGTATTCGGCGGCATATACCGGATAATCTTGATAGTCAATCAAAGCATCCAAAGCTCGAACTGCTAAGGTGCAAGATTTTTCAAAATCTTCTGGTTTGTTTATAAGACCCCAGTTAATTGCCGAAAGAATACAGAGTGCGATTTCTCCATCCGGATCATTGATATTATTCAAAGGTTTGCACGGAAGTGTGATTTCGGTACAAAGGTTACTTTGACGGATTGGGGCTAGTTCTGGAACAAAAGAACCATGACTATTAGCATGGTCTACGTTCATCAAATAAATTCTACCAGTATCTTTACGTTCTTGCATAAATGAAGAGAATAATTCAATTGCAGAAACTTTCTTTTTACGAATATTGGAACTGTTTTCATATTTTGTATACAGTTGCTCAAACTTATCATTATCCTCAAAGAAAGCATCATAAAGGCCAGGAACGTCGCTTGGAGAGAATAACGTAATTTCTCCGCCCGACAACAAACGCTCATACATTAATTTGTTAAACTGAACACCATAATCCATATGTCGAACACGGTTATCTTCCGTACCTTTATTGTTTTTAAGTACCAAAAGATCTTCTACTTCTAGGTGCCAAATCGGATAATAAAGAGTGGCGGCGCCACCGCGAACGCCTCCCTGTGAACATGATTTTACGGCAGATTGAAAATGTTTATAGAATGGGATAACACCTGTATGGCTGGTATCTCCATTACGGATTGGTGAACCCTTTGCCCTAATACGCCCGCCATTAATTCCAATACCGGCTTTTTGTGAAACATATTTTACAACTGCCGCAGAAGTTGCATTAATAGAATCTAACGAATCACCGCTTTCGACCAATACACAAGAGGCAAACTGTCGTTGAGGAGTTCTTAGGCCTGCCATGATTGGAGTTGGTAGAGAAATATAGAATTGGGAAATTGCATTATAAAATTCCTTTACCCATTTAATTCTATCGATTTTATAATTATGAAATAATGTCATAGCAATCAAAACATAAGCCATTTGAGGCGTTTCATAAACTTGACCCGTAACACGGTTTTTAACTAGATATTTACCGCGAAATTGTTCCATTCCGACATAAGCAATATTAAAGTCTAGTTCATGATCAACAAATTTATCAATCTCTTCAATCTCTTCTTCAGTATACCATTCTAAGATTTTTGGTTCGTAAAACCCCAAATCCACAACTTTCTTAATATGATCAATTAATTTAGGCGGTTCATATTGTTCATAAACCAATTTACGAAGATGATAGTTAATTAATCTACCCGCAACATACTGGTAGTTTGGAGTATCTTCACTAATTAATTCTGCCGCAGCTTTAATCAAGGTTTCTTGAATATCAGAAGTTTTCATTCCATTGTAAAATTGAATATGAGAACGAATTTCAATTTCTGATTCAAATACACCTGTGATATTTTCACAGGCCCATTCAACAACTTTATGAAACTTAGATAGGTTTAATTCTTCTTTTGTTCCATTTCTTTTTATTACTTTTAACATCGAACCCTCTTATTGAACATTATTGAATATGTAATTAGTGTTTAAAATTTTCCACCATAGGAAAGATTTTACTAATTGCTTCAGCACAAGCCTTGGCAATTAATCTATGTTCAAGTTGAGTTTCTTCTCCGGTACGAATATCAATATAATGAATCCAACTGCGAATAGAACCTTTCATATACATTCTTGACATAGTATTACCTTCGGGTAGAACACAACGTGCTTGCTCTTTGGCAATACCATTTTCAATGGCCCAACGATAAGCATCTCGGGCGGCATTAATAACTTCTTGTTGTTTATCTTGCCATTCAGATTCTAGTCGCGGATCATTTACCTTAATACTATTTTGGCGGTTTTTAGGATCTTGGAGTCTGGCTTCACGATAAACAAAGATCATGTCTTTTGTTGGATCGGCATAACGTTGACTAAATTCCTGGAAACGAAAGGAAGCGTGTCGGAGAATTTGACGACCAATATCACGAGTACATTCGATTTCTAAATTTGCATCAGCCATCTCAAATGGTGACCAGTGTTTATGATTGATTAGATAAGCCAATAACCTATCGCTTGTTTCTGTGTTATATTGGTTAGATGGGTTTGATACCCTTGCGCAAAAGGCAATAAATTCCTGCATATCACTAATATCTGTATTATCAACAGGTTGCGTGTATGCCTTCAAAGTTACTTTCATCAAATTCTCCAATTTGCTAGTGCTAGTTTAGCTTGCAGGTCACTAAACGTATTATGATCAATTGTGTGTTTGATAAATTCCGGAGTCATTCCTGCCATGACCATATCATTCACATCTTTATGTTCTAGGTTTTTGGGCCAGATACATACTTTATATCCGTTGTATATCGCCTTTTCAATTTTGGAAGCAGTTTCTTTTGATCTTGGTTCATTATCATAAATTAATACCAGATTATCTTTGTTAAAACCTTTTAGAGCAGAAACCATCTGGCCACCAGCGACTGCTATTGAGTTCTCCACAAACATAGAATCAATTGGACCTTCAAGAACATATGTTGTTTCTTTTTTATCAACTGTATCTAAGCCATAAATTTTAGGAACAGTTTCGTCCAAGACAATGGTGATATATTTCACACCTCTATCACCGGTTCGAAACGATCTACCTTGGTAAGCATGTAAATCTTTATTTTCATTAAAGAATGGTATTAGTAACCTACGCTCATCGTACTTTAAAGCATCTTTATTAAATTTATTTGGAATAAATCTATTTGTAAATTCCATAAAATTTGGACATGCAAATAGTTTCGCATGATACTTATTCGGTATCTTACGTTTGATAATATATTTTTTTATAGAATCGTCTGGTGAAAGTTGACTTACTTTCTTAAGACCTTTTAACGGTTCCGATTTAAGGAATTTTGGTTTTTTCATTTTTTCAAAGAATTCTTCCCTTTTCAATTCCTCGGGAGTTTTATTTTCTTTGATATTTTCTAGTTGCATCTCATTAAATAGGTTTAAGTCAACTGTTTTAATAAGATTAACTGCTGACATACTCGCACCGCAATTATGACAGTGATAGGCCCATTTACCTTTAGTTTGATAAATGTAGCCCCTTGCTCTATTTTTATTTGTTTCCGAATCCCCGCAAATTGGGCAACGAAAATTATATAGCGTAGAACTTTTCTTTTGAAATTTATCTAGTCGGGTTGACAACAACCCAATATATTTTTGTATAATCCAAGTATTCATAATATAATTATAGCTTATTAAAGTTCTTCAGTATATAAGTTTTCTTCTTTTTCTTGTGATTCTAAATTTGATACCATTAAATATTGAGCTTCTTTATGAATAACTTCATTTGCATTTAACAGTTGTTTAACTTTAAATAACCGTTCAGAAACTTTCCTAATGGTATCTTGAGTGACTTTATCATTTGAATCTTCCATTAAATCATACAAAGCCGCATCAAGATTACAATCAACAGAATAGTCAATACTTATCTTAACTGTATTCCCGTCTTTTTCTGTAATTGTTTCAAGTTTTAAGGGCGGAAATAATATTTCTTTAATTTCTGCCAGCAACTTTTGTGCTTGGTCGGGGGTTGGTTCCGGTTTTTTTCTCCAAGGAAACAAATTCATTTTCTAATTCACCTTTCATTTTATTAATTGGTCGGTCAAAGAAATCGTCTTTAGTCCTAAGCCTTTTTTGAATTTTTTTAATTTCAATTTCGATTTCTTTGGTCGTTCTCATTAGTTTTTCTTTCTACCTATGTTGTATTTTGATTCTAAATCCCAGTCATATTTTTCTTTATAGCTAATGATTTTAATTTGACTTATTGAGGCCATTGGCGTTTCAATTTTAGAAGGGTTAACAACTTCAATTAAATCCCAATCTTCCAGTAAACTAATAATCTTATTTCTTCTACCAATATCTTCGTCGGTATAATTAGACTCTTTACCATCTACTAAAAACATTTCTTTAAAATGTACAATGTAATATTTTCCTTGTTTATGAAAAATATGACATGATTGATATAAAGTTTTATTCTTACGGGAAGCAACACCGATTCGTGTTAATGTTTCTTTAATTTTTAAAAAGTTTTCTTCTTTTTTAATTCTCACTTCAACTAAAGTATCTAACAATTCATCCATCATTCTACCTTTGCAATTTATTTTTTATTTCTTTTATTTGTTCACCAGTCAAAACGCGCAAAGCCGCTTTTGCTTTAACTTTATTGTATTTATAAAAATCGCAAATTACGTTAATGTTATCTTGTTCTTCTTTAGCTAGTTTTTCATTTTGCTTATCCTGTTCAGTCTTCCTTTTACCATATCTTTTTGACTTTCTGATAGAATAAAACAAATAATCGTAATGCATCTGATCAGTTACATTATAATTCATATTCATTTGGTTAGAATAAAAAATAGTGTCAACAAAGTTAGATAAAGAACTAATAGTTCTCCATTTCTCATATTTAAATTCTTGTTGAGAAACATCTAAATGTTCTTTACCTGTATTGATACTATTCTCAAAAAGCCAATTGTAGGTAGGTTTCTTTGTTTTTACTTCTACCTTTTCCGGTTCACGTTTTTGTAAAGTTACATCTAACATTATTTGGTTGCCTGTGCTAAAGTTTGAAGTCGCATAATATCAAGGGCAACGTCATGCGCTGGATCGTGTTTTACATATCCTTCGCAATTAGGTGGGATGAATGAATCTTTAATATTGTGATGCCACGTTAGGCCATCAATTGTACTTTTGGTATCACGGATCGCCCACCATGGATATGGGAATTTATGTCCCGTAATTTCACAAATCATTTTCAATATAACTGGATCAAATGTATTATTACGGGTGTACACAACTCTGACATCATTAAGATCAATTTGAGAATTAAACCAAGGAATCATCTTATTAATACTTACATCTTCAGAACTTGGTTTGATAAGAGCCCGTGCTTCTTTGGATTGTTCTCTCCACCAATCAAGGGTTTCTGGATCAATTTCAAGATTATATACCTCGACTTGTTCCTGAACTTTGAATTTAATATTTTGAATTTGTTTAACGAGTTTATCAAACGTGTAATAACCTTCTCCGAGACGTTCGCGGCTGAATGTTGTCATTGCACAAGAAACCACCACACATTTGGATGCATTTTGTGATAAAGTTTCAAAATCATAAATTACTGCATCGTTTTTCATTATTTAAACTCCGTTTCAATCATAACTTCTGCACAGAAAGCGGCAAAGTTAATTTCTGGATTTGCCGAAAATGCATTTTGATATTGGTATTTGGCCACTGTAACAACCAATAGTGGAATTGATCTTGGGGTAAAATATTCTGAAGCTGATGAGTAAAACTCGTTATACAATACATCAACATCAGTATCAATATTATTTTTTACCCATTTACGAATTTCCGTATAGTTTTTATCCTTCATATATCCAATCAATTCTTTGATGGAAGTTTCCTGAAGGTTTACCAGAATACCACTGTCAATACTACCTGTTACTGAATATCGTTGAATCTCATTTAACGTGCGACGCCAGTCTGGGAAATATTTAGAAATCAATTCAGCAATTACTGCTTTGTCGAATTTGATACCTTCATTATCCAGAATAAAGACCAATCGCTTCATAAACTTAGTGGCAAGTTTGGCCATATCTTTTTTACTGATTTTAAAATCAACCAAAGAGCAACGGGAATGTAACGGTTCAATAATTTTATTTTTGAAGTTACAAGTCAGAATAAATCCGCAATTTTTTGAAAATTCTTCCATAAAATTACGTAATGCAGGTTGGGTAGAATTTGCATTAAGGTAGTCTGCTTCGTCCAAAATAACATATTTACGACCGCCGCTTAAAGAAACTGACGATGCAAAATTAAGGATTTCATTTCTCAACGTATCAATATTACCATTCATAGATCCGTTTATTACAATATAGTCACATCCAAGTTCTTCAAGCATAGCTCGGGCAACAGTTGTTTTACCAACACCAGCTGTACCAGACAAAATCAAATTAGGAATATTCTTTTGGTCTATAAATTTCTGAAATACTTGTTTCAGGTCAGCTGGAAGAATTGTTTCTTCAATAGTTTTTGGACGGTACTTTTCCACAAACAAAAATTCGTCGTTCACGCTTAAATCCTTTATTATCATTATAAAAATAGAAAGGGGGATTTACTCCCCCTAATTTAGAAAGTTGAGTTATGTTCAACTGCAATCCAATAATCAACCAATTCGCTTGAGAACTGGGAAATACCTTTAGAACTAATACTAACTTCGTATGTTGTCCCCGAAAGAATTTTATTAATATTTTCCAGTTTAAAAATAGCGTTAAACTCTTGAGTTGTTTCACCAATTTCAATTGAATAAATATCTCCCGAAGGATTTTTTGAATCAATAGATTTTAGATAAATGGAAGAACCATCACCAGTAATTGAAATTTCAGGCAACCCCAAAACCCCGGCAGCCCTTTCAATTTCTTTAAACTGGTCATATGTCATTTCAAAATTAGCATCTACTGAAGGTAAACTAATAGTTTTATCTGGAGCCTTTTTCAAAGTAGATTCATCAGCATATGTATAATTTGATTTAGTTTTTCCATCAGAAATTTCAACATAATTATCTTTAAATTCCAAAGTGGGCATACTAAACAAGCTTAGCGTTGAAATAAAACGATCAATATTATAAATTGCAAAGTTTTTTGGAAAATTGGTATCTACTTTAGCTTTAGCCATAATAGTTCTGGAAGATGAAATAGTTTTTAATACATCGCCAGAATCAATACAAATAGATGCATTAATTTTAGAAAAGTTTTTCAAAATGTTTAAAGTATCTGTTGTGATATGCATAATATAACTCCTATTTACTAATTAACTGCATTTGCCATAATTTTAAAAATCTGAGCTGGCGTTTCTTTACAAGACATAACCCTTCCATTTTTCATAACCATGGCTGTAACTGAAGGTTTATCACCATCAGGATTAATTAGAATTGTTTTTGGTTTATTGTACCGTTCTAATGCAGAAATTTCATCAGCATCAATCCAAAATTCATAATTATCTTCTGGGTGAGTCAATTCAATTAACATATTATTTACCTTTCTGTTTTTTCAATTTACTTGGATCAGCTGTGGCTGCCACTCCAACTGAAGCTAGATCAGCTAGCGAACCACCAAAAATATAAGAACCTACGTGTTGCAAACGCATCCATGGACAAAACCAAGTTTTAAGTCCGATTTCTTGAGCACGTTGACAGAACCAATAATCTTCCGACAAATACCGTTTAGTCTTGGGATCAATTTCAGCCTGGAAGAATTGCATAATTTCACGAGAACCGTCAAATGCTTCTGTACGAACATGATCTGGTTTGTACATATATTGTGGAAAAGAATCTGTGTATTTCTGAAGTGCTGACTTAGCAACCATCATAAATCCAGTACCGATTTCCATAACTTCCACCGGTTCGTCGATTTTAATAGAAGTCGTTCCGGCTTTGGGATTGAATACATAATCACCCACAAAGTTTTCCAGTACATTTGGATCTTCATCAGCCACACCTTTGTCTACTGCTGCTTTAATCTTTTCCCAGGCAATAGTTTTCTTTGGATATGGACCGCCAATAATTTGATATTTATCTTCATCCATTGCTTGAAGTGCCATCAAAGCAATTACATCTTGAGGATTAAATCCAATGTCCGAGTCAATAAACATCATATGTTCTGATTCGCTACGCATAAACTCGTCAACGCAATAATTGCGAGCTCGCGTTACCAACGATTCGTTGAATAGAAAATATACCTGAAGAGGAATATTATGTTTGGCACAAAATGCCGAAAGATCAGCTACCGAACGAGTAAACATACCCGCGCATTGGCCGCCATACATCGGGGTAGCCAAAAATAAACCACGCTTACGAAGTTTTTCCACATCAATTTTAATTTCCATTAGTTTACCATCTCCTTAGTAATTGCTTCAAATACTACTTCTTGTTCTTTTAAATTATTATTTTGATACCTAGAAACATTAAGCATCAAAAACATGTTAGATAAAATATTAAGAATTTTAGTTTCACGGCCTTGTAGCCATTGTTCGTTTTGGTCACTACCCCGTTCCTCGCACCGTTTATCACGAACTTCCCGTTCGGTTTCTAAATAAACGATTTTAAGGTCATAATGTTCCATACAATATTCAAGAAACGAAGTAGTAAATAATCTATCGCCTTCATAAATTACAATAGAATCATCGCTTAATGTATTTAGAAATTTTATAGCTTCCGGTTGAACCGCCATACTCATGCGATCAGTTCCGGAAAATACCTCACCTTCTTCATATTTTCCTAGAATATAAATGTTTCCTCTTTGTAAATAAGGCACAAGTTTATATTCTTGATATTTGGGTTCCATTTCAAATTCATTAATAATACGTTTCATTAAAGTTGATTTTCCGGAACCTGGCTCACCGCCAATTGCAATTATTCTCATTTTATATTTCCATTCATTTAAAAGAAATTATCTAGACTAGCAGATTTTTCAACTTCATAAGGATTAGGAATGTTATGTTTTCTCAAATAATCATACCATTCTTCCTCGTACCACATATTTGGACTAACCCCATTCCATAAAGGTTTCCATAGTTTATGGTCTTTATTTAAACGGCGTTCATCAACATATTGACGCCTTAGTGATTCATATTCGTAAGATTTAAGGTCAAGCATTTTTTCCCTAAAATAACAAACCAAAGAAATACGGTGAGAATTTTTATCTTTTGGCTTAATTTCAGTATTACCATGAATAATTTCATGATTATTGACAAGAAGCAAATCACCTGGTCTTGGATTAACTGCCACACGATATTCTGGAAATACTAAGTATCCGCCTTCGAAATCACCTTTAGCTAAAACCAAAAGGTTAGAAAGACCTTCGTCTAAATCACCAGCATCCCTATGACAAGCAGTTCGAAAACCTTTATTTACTGTAATAGTAGTAAATACAGTTTCAGGAACTACAAATTTTGAGTCAATTTTATCAACCGCAGCTTTTTGATTTGACCACCTCCAAGGCATCAATTCTTTAAATCCATTATTTAATGTTTGAAGAAACGGATAGGATTTCTTAAATAAATCGAAATGTTTTTCGGTATAAGAAGTTGGCCTTCCATAAGGAATACGTGGATAACGATCAAACCAACCGGCAACCCCAGAAAATACTGTTCTGGCATAGTTAGTAGTTGAAATCCATTCATAAGCAATTTTATGAGCTTCTTCTTTAATCATTTCCGGCGGTTTATTACTTAGGCCAGCAACCCATAAATCAAACCATCCATTATAATCAGGATATTCTTCTTCAACTTTACTACGAAGCCATACAGTTCCACGAACTTCATCTTCAGCACTATATTTTGGATTTTTGTATTTTTCTTTAATGGACTCTAAATTATTATCTTCAAAAAGTTTTCCACTTTCGTCTAAAAGAAAACTTAAAACTTCTTGTTGATATGGTGTAACCCAATCCCTTCCAACACCAGTTTCATCCAAAGCCAAACGACCACCACGCGGGCCAGCGGCAATACCTCGATTTTGACTTCCAGTAGCTGCTTTAACAAGCCCTTCGTAAGCCATCTTTTGCTCTTCTTCACTAAAATAATTTTTACGAAATTTAAATGCAATACGTCTTTCGTCAGTCCCTTTTTCGCAAGTAGAACAATCATCGTTACAATTTGACCTTTCAAGCAAATTGCACGTTGCTGGCATATAACAATCAGTATCTTCTTCTACTAAAATGTCATAATGACTTTCATCTACGTATGTGCCTAATAAATGTTCACAATCAATTTTATCTTTAGCTACAATTACCTTTACCATTTGCATTACCTCTTTTTTAATAATTCTTGCAAGTATATAGGCGATTATTTTTCGACGTAATTAACTAGTTGCGGAGGTGTCCAGTCTTTTGGTTTTAAAACCTTTCCGTCATCACGTTTACGAACCTTACCAGTTTCTTCATCAATTTTAGCAAAGTTAGTTCGCATTACTTCATTCCAAGCACCTTCAGCATTTGCACCAAGACTATGAATAGCCCCAATTGTAACAACAATAATGTCAATAAGAGCATCGAGCTGTTCGACTTTATCTTTAAGGTGATATGCTGCAAATAATTCTTCATATTCTTCTTTAATTAAATTCAAATACATTTTATACTGTTTTTCATTATAATCGACCGTTGTTTGATCGCAAGCTTCCATAAAGATTCGTTGATCATCAAATGGCATACACATTGATTCTGACAATTCTTTATAAAATTCATCCATATCTTTTTGAGCTTGTTCGTATTTTTGTTCATCCATAATATTCTCCTTAGATAATCCACTCTGGTGGTGTTCGTTTTTTCCAAGAATGAAGGTGTGATTTACCATTCTTGTAATAATTTCTATAGTTGTCGATAGGATTTTTTGATACGATATATTTCTCATCCATACAACTCGGCATTTCTGTCATATCCCAGTTAGTTAGTTTGTGTGGAGGAGATTGCAAAGTAGCACTAATTGCACCGAAGCATTTATGAACTTTATCGTAACGGTAAGTATACTCTGCCATAATTGCAAAAAAGTGATCCACTAGCCAGTTATAATTCTCAACCGATTCCCTGGCCCAAATAGCCGAAGGGTGATTAACATGAGTTGCAGAATAAATAACTGAATCTCGCGAATCACTTAGTAAGTATGCTTTACATTTTCTTGTTTTGCCGGTCTCTGGATTAACTTTAATACCTTCAACCATTTCACCATCCAGAACACGGTGTGCTGTAGATAACAACTGAGCCGATTCCAGAATCATTTTGACGACATGCTTATCAACTAACCATTCGGCTGATTGAAATGGGGACTCGTCAATATAAAAGATATTCATTTTTTCCTTTTCTTCAACGCTTGTTTTTTATGAAAATAATTTGCTTTATTGTAAAATATTTCACCGTTCAAATAATCCATCTGCTGTTGAAATATTCTGGCAGTCATTCCAGTATATTTTTTCGTAACTAGTTCTCCATTAGGCATATTATATCTAACCCGAATATGCTGCGAACGCTTTATTTTAACTAAAATTCCCGGCGAAGTAAAGGATTTTTCTTCTAATAATATTTTTGCATCGCTTTCCCATACTATTTTTGGATTATATGCTACAATATTTTCAGGCGAACCCCTAAGGGCAATTACCTTGTATTCATTTCCCACTTGATTTGATGAAAGGCCAAAACTTCCAACACTATACATAGTTTCAACTAAATCCCTAGCATATTGAATTGGTTCAAATGGTTGATTGTCAAAATCGTATTCTTTACATGGAGTCGTAAGAATTGGATCATTTTCATCTACAAGCTTTAATTTATTCATTTACATTCCTACTGAAATTTCTATATTTTTCAAATTTTATAACCTTATCAAATTTATCTATCAATTGATCAGTTTTATGAGATATTATAAACGTATTTGTATCAATTGTCAAGTTTTTTATTATCTTCAGGAACTCTTCAGTTCCATTAGAATCTAATGAGCTATCAAACACTTCATCCATAATTAACAAATTAGTGTTTATCGAATTTCTCATTTTAGCAATTGAACGCCAAGCAAATAAAATAGCCAAGTTTATTCTCATCTTTTCCCCTTCAGAAAATGAAGAATATGAAAAAATATCCCTATGGCGAGATTTTATTGTCTCGTTAAAGTTTTCATCAAGTTCAAAGTGAGCCATAAATTCCATGGAAGCCAGATACTTATTAATCAACTTGTTCATAATAGGTATATACTGTTTAATGATTTTGGATTTAATTCCTCCGTCCTTTAACAGTACTCCAGCCGCCGAAAGAACATTTTTTTCTTCTGACAATTCAGTATAAAGTTTATCAATATTTTTCAATTCTTTTTTAAGTTGAGGAATTTTGTCCGTACTTTTATCCACCGAAGTTTTCTTCAGTTTTTCAATTTCTTTTCTTAAATTGCTAATATAGTCCGATAAATGCGAAATACTACTGACGATATTGTTCACTTTAAGTTTATTATCTGCAATAGCGCTATTGACTAATAATATTTCTTCTAACCGTTTGTTAGTATTATTATATTCCTCTGCAAGCTTCTCCAATCCATCTTTAATACTAAATGCTTCTTTTTCTTTATTTTTAATGGTTACGGCCTTAAACTCGGTTTCAATTGCTTGTTTACAAGTAGGGCAGTTATCATGTTTATTAAAAAATTCAATATCTTTATCAATTAAAGCAAGATTAGCTTCAATCTTATGTTTAAGCGAATCTAATTTCTTTAATTTTCTTTGAATAGCATTTTCATCTTTTAATTTAGATTTATCTATTTCAATTAACTTTTCAAGTTTAGTTCTTTCGGATTGTTGCTTATCAATCCGCTCATTAGTTTCATCAATAATACTTTCTTTTTCAAAAATCAATTTATCTGTATTTGATTTAAATTCATCAATATGATCTTTGATCAATTCTATATTATTTTCTAATACTCGTTTTTCGGTCAGTATTTGTTTTAGCTTATCAGAATTATTTAAAGTTTTATCCTTTAGTAAGGAATTCATGGTAGTGAATATCTGCAAATCTAAAAGGTTTTCAATAATTTCTCTACGCTGATTTGCTCCCAGTTGCATAAAAGGCTGGAATGTAGCTGACCCCAAAACCACAACTTGACAAAAAGATTTATGGTTTACTTTAAGGATTTGCTTTTCAAGAATTTCTTGATAATCTCTAGAAACAGCAGATTGATTCAATAAATCATTATTATGATACACTTCAAAAATATTAGGTTTAACACCTCTTATGATTTTATATTGATTGCGGCCAATATCAAACTCCACTTCAACAAGCATATTCTTTTTGGTTATAGAATTGACCAATTGTGGCTTGTTAATTTTACGAAATGGTTTTCCAAATAAAACAAATGAAAGGGCATCCAATACTGTTGACTTACCCGCCCCATTTTCTCCAATAATTAATGTATTATTTACTTTGTTTAAATCTAATTCAGTTATATAATTTCCAGTAGATAAAAAGTTTTTCCATTTTATTTTTTTAAACATTATCATTCTAAACTAATTGCCTCATTATATAACTCTGTAATCTTATTCTTTAAACTTTTCTTATTGATCGTATCGTTTTCATAACCATCAATAAATTTCTTAAAAATATCTAATGTCGATTCAGCTTCATTGATAAGATCTTCTTCATCTTCAACTTCGAAATTAAGATGATCTTCAATAATTTGTAATTGTAATGGATTCGAATTTTCTAATTTTTCAATAAACTTATCAAACCAATACGCATTACTTTTATTTTGAACAATAACTTTAACCATCGTTTCTGTGTATTCTTCGTAATCAAAATCATCAATATTAAAACCTTCCACCGTATCGTCATACCATATTTTTTTAAACATTTTGTATGGGTTTTCAATAAAATCTATTTCACCAGTTTCCGTATCGAAGATGTGAAAGCCTCTAGGGTCGTCGTAATCAGACCAAGTGAACTCAGCGTGAGAACCCAAATAATATATAGAACCATCAGTACTACGATGATGGTAATGCCCAGAGAATACATAACTAAAACGATCAAAAATGTTCCTATCAAATCCGTGAGAGATAATAGAGCCTTTATACATTTCAAACCCAGAGATTTCAAGGTGTCCCATAGCCACTGAAGATTTAGATTCTTTAATTGCATTTAAACTTTCCTCTTTATTAGCGTCACATATCCAAGGAATGAATAGTATAGGCAATCCATCAAATTTCACTTCAGTTGCAACATCATCATATAGTGTAATATTTGTATATGTTTCTGGACGAACCAACTCACGAGCAGAATTAACTTCATTTGTATTTTTATAATAGGTATCATGATTACCAATGATCAAATGAAGCTTTAAATTATTTTTAAACAACGGGTCTAGAAAATCTTGACGTAAACGGTTAGCAGTGTTAATATTTATGAATTTTCTTCGGTCAACTATGTCACCCAAATGAATAACCGTATCAATATTATTTTCTTTAATATACGGAAAAAAGATATTATCCAAAAACTTTTTGGTATTATCTATAAACTGTATACTGTCGTTACGAACACCCCAATGCGTATCAGTTATCAGTGCCAACTTCATCTAATTTATCCTCTAAAAACGCCTCAACTCCAACTACTCTTATTTTAGCTGAATTTTTAGCTTTAGTAAAGGATTTATTTTCTCGGAGTTTTTCCTCAAAACTATTAATAATTTCTTCGGAAGCTTCGTGCAATTTAACTTGTTGAATTTGATACCTTTGAGAAGATGTTGCTGTTAGCATAGATAATTCATAATTTTTATGTTTAATATAAGTTTGTTTTTTCTCTTTATGAATTCTTCTGATAAAAGCGTTTTTTGCAATTTGAGTAAAATAACCAAAGGGGTTGTTTGATCGTTCAGGTTTAAAATTGTCAACGGCGGCAAGGCAATCAGTAATCCCGTCACTTATCATTTCTTGTTTATATGTGTAGCCTGAGAAGTTTGGTTTTTTCGCTAAGTTGTTATTTATGAGCAAAATTGATTCACCAATATATTTTGTAACCTTCGGTTTGGCTTCGCCAGTTTCAATTGCAATATTTAATTTATCTTTATATTCAACCATTGCCTCATAAAGCGAACGGTTGTTAATGTAATTTCTTTTACGGGCCATCATTTTATCCTTTACTTTTTTTCAAATCATAGTATAATAAGAGTGTTGTCTTTGAAACTCTATAAGGTTACTTTATAGATCTTATAGCTGAATTGCTCTTCGTTATAGGTTTTTATTCGTTCCATAAATTGTCTCAATAATATATTCTTGTTTTCTAATGATTTGCCTGTTGATAAGTCATCAGTAATATCAAACAAAGTAGCTGACGTTTTCGTCGTGGACTTTCTTAGTCCACGACCTATTGACTGAAGATTACGTACTTTTGATTTGTATGATGTTGCAAAAATGATATTTTGAATACTAGGAATATTTATTCCAGTACTGAACGTACCAAAACTTGCACATATCACACTTTTAGGTAACTGTTCTACTATTTCTCTAATTTTATCCCTTTCGGAGCCTTCTACGCCACCATGAACAAAAAATGTCTTACAGTCAGCTTCATCTGTTATCATATTATGAAGTTCTTTTCCATGTTTAACGTATTGAAAAAGAACCAATGTATTACCCTCAAGGGAAAGCGCAAGGTTTTTGATAAATTTATTTCTTTTCGTATTTTGTACGATATAATCCATTTCGGTTTGATATCGTTTATCGCCTTTAACTTTCTTAAATGCATCCTTTACTTCTTTAGGATGATCAAGTACAATAGCTTTAATTTTAAATTGAGAAACGTGTTTTTGTTCAATAAGCTCAGCTGTTGTAATTACTTTTTGAACAGGACCAAACAATCCTTCCAACACCAATTTATGAGTTTGGGTTCCATCAAGAGTTCCTGTAAATCCAAATCTGTATTTACATTCCTCAAGATTTGTCATAATAGATGTTAATGATTTAGCCTTAAAGGTATGAGCCTCGTCCCCTATAACTACATCGAATTGATCAAACCATTCTTTAGGCATTTTATAGATGCTTTGCCAGGTAGTTACTGTAATATCTTCTTCAGTATCTTTAGTTTGTCCAGAATATATTTTATGGATGTTTTTATCATACCCATAATCTTCAAAATCCGTTGTCATTTGATGAACCAAAGTTGTTGTCGGCACAATAACTAAAGTTTTCTTTGAATAGTAACGAATTAAAAGATAAATGATAAAAGATTTACCGGAAGCAGTAGGAGATAATAATACTGCTCTTTTTGAGCGAATAGCATGTACCAAGGCATCAATTTGATAATCCCTTGGCACAAATTTTTCCGGTAAATTTAAAGATTTAATGTACTTTTTTGCTTCATTTATAGAAAAATTATCATAAGAAAATTCAGATCCGTACTCTATACGATATTTTCTTTTTTCGCAAAAATCTTCAACATACGGCAAAAGACCGCCGTATAAAGTTGAAGTCATTAAATTGTAAAGGCGTATTTTTCCATCCCATACTTTATTTTTATAGGCTGGCATGAATTTGGCACCAGGAACTTCAAATGTAAAGAAATCGTTTAACTCGTAACCTATTCCTGGTTCACATTCAATTTTATTATATACTTCATTAAGTTTTGTTACTTTTATAATTTCCACTATACACCATTAATAATTTTTTGTCAGTATACTTCACTATTCGCCAATAATACTCTATTATAACTTAATTAAAAGGCCCACGGAATTGATCTTCCTTAGCTCTTTGTTTTTCTTTCATTTTTAGATACCGTTCTGCTGGACTACCTAGGGATTTTGTGTCTTTAATTCCTGTAACAGCTGCGTGCATATCATTAACGGCTTCTATATGGGCTTGTTTATCTCCGTCGGAAGATCCAATTTTTATTTTTTTATGTTTTTTTTCTAAACCGGAAATAGTTTTTTTTAAATCGTCTATTTTTCTTCCGGCTTCGCCTAAAATATCCTGAGAATCATTTTCTTGAATATCTTCATTTGTTCTAAAGATATTACGACGTGCTTGTTCAGTGATATATTTAGCATAAGATTCTTGTAAATATCTGCTCATTATTTTGTTCCTTATGAAATAAATTCTTTATGTGCCATTAATAAATTTCTGCCAGTCTACTGCTGACTTCAAATTATAACCTCTATTAGTCAGGCTTTTAATGATAGAAACCAAAAATTCTATCTTTTCTTGCTGTAATCCAATTTTCAACGATAGCTTTATAATATCTTGATCAGCATCCATATACATAGGTAGATCAGCTTTTAAAACCATTCCCTTTGGAGGCAATTTCCAACCAAGTTTTTCCGTTTCTTCATTTGGGCCTTGCGTAAAAAACTCATACTTATCGAGTTTAAGTTGCTTCATTTTAGTTTCATAAGATTTCAATAATAACCGTTCGGACGATAAAATTTTATAATACTTATTATGAAGAATAGGAATTTTAATTAATTCATCACCCAATTCGGTTTTATCAATTTTTACATCATTATTCCATTCATCAAATATTTCTTCTAATTTCATACCGCCCTCCTAGAATTATTTAATGATTGTAACTTATTATAGAAGAAAAGTAAAGAATTAATTTGACTTAACTAGAAATTTGTCTCATAGTAAAATTGGTATATTTAAAAGTCGCGGATGAAGTAATAAAATGAACATCATCTTCATCTGTATTGAACTTTATATCCCCGACTGCAATTGGATATGCGTCAGTAAAAGTAATTTCAAAATGGGGAATATGACTGGAGCGATAAGCTAATATTGATAAATCCGAATAAATCGTATCTCCAGTATAAATTGGATTATCTTGAAGGTCTTTGTATTGTTGAAAATTCTCAGGCTTACCTAAAGCAATTAACCAATTATAAAGTTCTTGATAATTTTGAAAATCTTCATCAACTTTATATTTAATTGTTAAGTTTTCAAATTTTAAATGTTCACCGTGATTTGGTATATCAACAAACGGAGTTGGGGTCATTGCAGCGTTCATCGAAATAGGAGGAAGGTTCACTCCTTGAATGAAAAAGTTTACATGAGGAGTCTTTTTAATGAGAAACCCAAATTTTAAAGGGGATAAGAAATTTTTATTTTCTGGTGTATTGTCTACTGCGCTCATAATATTATCCTCAAAATACTTTTATGTATTTATATGAAAAAAAGGAGCTTGTGACTCCTTTTCTCATCATTAAACTATCCCTTTGCTTTGTCCCTAAGGGCTTGAGATTTTGCATTATCTGCTCTAGTTCGGTCTACTTCAGTCGGACCTGCTGGGCTATCCATATACTGTTGGTGTTGATTATAAATCTTACCAACAGCGTTTGATATTTTAAAAGCATTTTCAGTATGTGCATCCTTGGTAGCAATAGAGGCGTCAGAACTGCCATCTTTATTATATATTTTTGTATGGGTTTCTTCGGCTTTTGATAAGTGATCATGTAAAACGCCGCTTGTGATTCCCATATCATTCATTTTTTTTCTGGCGCTATCTAAATTACCTTGAGCGTATTGCATTCCCTTAATATCTTCGTTTAAAACAACAGTAGTTCTGAAAGAATTATGACGTGCTTGTTCAGTAATATATTTAGCATAAGATTCTTTTAAATATCTGCTCATTATTTTGTTCCTTTATATTATTAAAAAAGGGGATGGGATTAATCCCACCCCCGAAATAAAGCCGGTTTGCCCGATCTTATTATTGTAGGTTGTTAACAATAACTTTACGGTAGTAAACATTAGAGTTAATTGCAAGACCATCGTCAGTAAAGGCAGTAGCACCTTTTGCGAATGGGTTAGCAACGATGCCATAACGGGTTTTGAAGCCGATTTTAGGCTGGAAGCTGTTATGGTCAACCGCACGAACCATTTGCAATGGAACGTATGGGCAGTAGAACAATCCGGCGTCAAAGGCAGAAGAACCTTTATAACCGATAGTGAAGTAATCACCACCAACCGCATATGGGTCGATGTAAACACGTAGACGACCGTTCAATACACCGGCAAAGGTATTACCAGTATCATCTACGTTCAACTTATTAGAGTTAAGAGCAGGGGTGTAGTCAAGAACACCAGCCATTTGCAATGCAGAAGCAACGTCTGAAGAACAAAGGACGATGTTACCCTTCCCTCTACGAGTCTCTTTAGCAATCTTGTTGGCTTCGCGCTCAAGCTGGAACATCATACCCTTGAACTTTTCTACAGACCAACGACCGTTAGAGTCTGTATCCAAGTCGAATACACCAGCAGTGGTAGTATCTACTTCAGCACCAGTTTTAGCGGTGATGTTAATAGTACGGATAACTTGACGGTTAATTTCAGCAAGAATCTCAGATGACAAGATATTTGACAACTCAGATTCAGCATCAAGACCATGAACTGCTTTCAAGTCTTGCGCAAGTTCCATGGTGTATTCTGCTTTCAACGCACGAGACTTGGCTTCAACGGCCAATTTCTCGATGCTGAACGCCATTTCAGGCCATGCAGTATTTGAGTCAGTACCCAAAGCTTCCGCTTGAGCAGTTGACATACCAGCACCAGTGTTATAAGTGTTAACAGCGGTCAAAGGAGAAGTGTTAGTTGCACCAGGGATAGTACCAACATGCTTATCACCAAGAGTGTTAGCGCCAGCAGTAACAGAAGAGAACTGAGTGTTAACTTCGTTATAGAATGTTTCAGTACCTTCTTGGTTAGCATAGCGAGAACGCATTGCAAAGATCAAACCAGTTGGGCCTGACATTGGCTGAACGCCAGCGATGTCATAAGCAACAAGGTTAGGCATTGCACGGCGAACAAGAGAAATCAATACAGGGTCGAAGGTGTCAACAGCACCATCACCAGCTGTAGAAGATGAAGCTCCCATTGCGTTTGCTGGAATTGGAGATGCTTCCGTCAAAGACTGGTATGAACCATTACGGTGTGATTCATTAAGGGCCTTCTCGGTGTTCTCCAAAACAACAGCCGTTACCGAACGTCTGTGTTGGTCTTGAATTTTATCAAGACTTGGGTGGTCCAATACGTCAGACCACTTATTTTGTAGTTCCTCAGCTAGATACATTAGTTTTCCTTTCTAAGAGAAATTATTATCTTTATTTATTTATATAAATTGGTTATTTAAAGCTTTTAGTCATTGCTTCGGCGTATCTACGAACTGCTGGATCTTGACCCTTAAATGGAGATTCAACCGCTTCGTTCAATTCTTCGCCTTCGTAAGATTCTTCCATAATGTTAGAATCTTGATTAGAAGTTTCGGAGAAATAACTTTCTTTAATACTCAAAAGCTTTTCCGCATAAACTTCAAAATCACCTTCAAATTCAATATCTTCTGCAATCTGCAAAAACTTTTCTTGTTGTGTTAGTGCCATACCAGAAGCAACTTCTTGCTGGATTTCAGAGATAGTATTTTCGATGATAATAGAACGCAATTCATCATTGTTAGAAATAGATTCATCTAACATTGATTCCAATTCCTCAACCTTTTCGGCAAGACTTTCGACAACATCAACTTGCTCAGTTGGAATATCAATATAATGTTCTTGGAATAGATTACGTAGACCTTCCATGAAATCTTTATTGATTTCAGTTTGAAGGGTAGATTCAATTGCAACTTCGTTTTCTGTCATCCATTGCTCAACAACATAATCCATATAAGAATTAAGTTTATTGGTTAACTCTTCAGTTAAAGCTTCAACTTGTTCGTTGATTTGTTCTTCAGCTTCTTCTTCTAAACGAGCAACCTCCATTCCAACACGTGCGCTAATAGCAGCTTCGAATAGATTAGTTGCCTTTGATTTAAAATCTTCTGAAAGATCTTCGCCCTCAAATGCAATTTCCAAATCTTCTTTAACTGCTGCTCCGGTGGCAGCAGAAGGCTTCATTGCAATTGTTGCAGCGTTTTTGGCAGAATTATCGCCAACGCCATAATCTTTATTTGGACCGAATTGAGATAATACTTCCGAAAGTTTATTAATGTCATCTTTGCCCATAGAAGCAATTTGAGCCATAATATTTACTTTAGAAGCATCGCCTTTCATTTTAATAGAATCAGAAGCAGCTGTTTCTTGAAGATCATCTGAATTTTCTAATTCTAGTTCATCATTTTGATAATTTTCGCTCATAAGAAAATTTCCTTTTATTGAATTTTAGATATTTATAATATTTCTATTTTTAATGTCAAAGACTAATTAAAGAATTAATATAATCTTCAAAAATAGCCATTTGTTTTGCTTCGCGTTCATTCTTTGACAAACCATGGATTTGACCCTTTAAGCTTTCTGCTTTTTGTTCCATCCAAGTATTTTTGATCGGATCAAAAATCCATTCAACATTTTCCATAAGGCCGTTAACAAATGCATCGGGAGCAGAAGGATCTGCAACGATATCAGCGGCAGTTGAGATCTTAAGATCATCTTGTACGACCATAGAACCGTTTTGTTCTCTCAATGAACCCATAGCCCTTGAAGAAACACCTAAACGACCGCCTGATTCCATAATACCGCGTGCAATTTCTCCCATTGGAGTATTGGCAATTTTAGCTTTACCAATATAGTTATTACCGTCTTTACGTAATTCGGTAATAATATGAGAAACTCTATCAAGGTTAATGGTTGGACCAGAAGGATGTCCTAATTCACCGAATGCATTCCCACCTTTAACTTTTTCTTTAAGGTACTTATTTACTGCATTTTCCATAACATGGATTGGATAAATTCTACCGTTGCGATTTTTAATTTCCGCCTGTAGAAAAATACCTTCGATAAATTGAAGCTTTTTACCGTCTTTTTCGTTAGTTTCAGTAATTAATTGTACATCTTCATTTAATTCTGTGAAGAGTTTCATTGGTTTATCCTTTGTATGCAACAGGAGCAGCTAGCATTCCTGTTCCAGTTAATGTGTCTGATGGTGATTTTTCAACAATGATCGAATCCGCAGATGCAATAGTTACATTACCAACAGAACCAATATTTAAAACTGCTGCAGATCCCCCATTATAAACTCTAACCAAAGAAGCGTCAGAAACTGTATTAGCGGACCCAATCCCAATTTCTGGGCCTAAAATTTTAATAATCATTACCATTTAACCTTATTTGCCCAATACGCCGCCGAAGATTTTCCTTTGGCAATATTTTTTGAATGTCTCGCTTTAAACGATTTTCTTCTATTTTTGTATGATTCGGATTCTCCTTCTTTTTTTGGAGAACCGCTCACCCCTTGTTGTCCGAATCTAATAGTCTTTGGTTTACCATTAACCTTAGTGACAACTACGTGCGATTTAGAAGGATGGTTCGGAGTTCTTTTAGGTTTATTGAAACCAGATACACCAGCCCTTTCTAAAGCTGCATCTTTTTCTTCGGAAATTTTATTTTTTTGTTCTTCTTCTTTTTGTTTTAACTTTTTCTTTTCCTGAACATTTTTCATAAATGTTTCACGGGCGTCAGCAGTTTCAGATCTTTTTTCGGATTCAACAATTTTTCTTAAAGGCTTTCCAGTTTTCTTTTTTGGCAAGTCTTTAGGTTGAATTTCCGGGTCCCCTTCGCCGCAATTTTCATTAAGAACTTCTGAACTTAGTTTTTTATATTTAGAGTAACCATGCTTTTCTATCATTTTAGCAAGCCAATCGTGATAACTAGCGGAACTGTTATGTTTGGAGGCATTAACGGCGCTTGTATTCTGGGCTAGATACCTATGCCTATCTGCCAAATCTTTATGTTTATTGATTATTTCTAAAGATTTAGATGCCATATTTATCAACTTGTTCTTTTAAAAAATTGTTAGATTTATTAATATCTACAGATGCAAAATCTCTAATAGTATTAAACTTAGGACTAGGGACTTTTCCGCCAGCAAACTCTTTTTTAAGATTTTCATAGTGATTAATATGTTTGTCGTGAGCCGAAGCTAACCCATAATGATACCTAGCATCACCTGAAAACATTTTACCGCCCCGATCAAGCTTTTTATATGCTTTTTGGTGTTGAGATTTTAGTTCGTTATGCTTATCAATTTCTTTATCAATATCATCATGTTTAGTATGATGAGGATCGTAAACTCCGGTAAATTCTCCGACTGCTCGTCCAATTCCACCAAGAATACCTTCGTCAATTTCTTCTTCGTTTACTTTGGTCGAGTGTTTAGGATACTTATAAGGTTTAACAGATTTTGCATATTGAGAAGATGAATGAGGGTTATCCTCATAATCATCAATTTCCTCAACATCATGCATAGCCACGAAATCGCGTTCATCTTTCATCTTAGGTGCATAGTCAACGCCAGGATTTTTACCCAGTGATAACTTTTTATGTTTCGAACCCCTAGTGCCTTTTAGGTCCGTGACCTTTGAAAGGTCAACAATTTGTGATAATTTTTTTGCCATTATTCCTCACCTTCTATTTTTTTAATCAAATTACCAATTTGATCTTCTTTTTTCATATTGGCAATTCTTTTGGGTTTTTTTTGTGGTTTAGGAGGGGAAGGTGGTATATCTTTAGGATCGACAGCCTCTTCTTTATCTTTATCGGTCACGGGAGGTCTTGTACCTTCTCTACGGTATGGAGTATTTTCTTCTCCAAATAAATTGCCTACCATCTCTAACTTTTTATCTTCAACTGCAGTTTGTAGACGATCTTGAATTAAAGATTCAAATGCTGCGGAAAATTCTGAAGGTTTTTCTTCTGAAGCATGTACGATTAAATCTGATACGTTATAATTTGTCATTTTATTTCCTTAATCGTTGCCATATTTACTGGCAGGTGGATAATAATCTTGTTTATTTTTAGGAATATTTAGTTTTGGTTTCTTTTTGGGTTTTGGGGGAGTTTGTTTTTCGTCCTTGATATAAGGGTCCACTGATCCCCAATCAGATTCTAAATTTTCTTCTTTTAAATGTTTATCGCTCGCTTTTACTAAAGTGCTGACAGATTCCGGGGTTTGGTGTGTATAAGATCCATCAACCTCATTTCCTTCATTCTTGTCCATAGTTTTAATAACATGATCAAACTTTTTAGCGAAATTTAGGTGGGTTACTCTATCTGTCCCCCGATTTGATGATTTTGCTAATTCTGAGTGTTTATCGCGTCGTTCTTCGGCTTCTTTTCTAGTAATTGGTAGATTAGTATTATGAGCTGCTAATGCTGATAATTTTTCTCTCCAATCTTCATTAAATTGACTAATAGATAATTCAACCTTTTTATTTTCCACCGCTTCAAATAATTTGTCTTTTAATATATCTTCAAATACAGCGTTAAATTCCAAAGCTTTATTCTCAGCTGCATGAATAATAAGATCGGATGTATTATATTCTGACATCATTAATTTCCTTTTGTTGGATTTACAGTTCCTAATTTCTGGACGATATCTGGATTTTTAGCAACAATTTGTACTGCCCGCTTATATTTTGACTGATCTTGAGGGCTTCTATTATCAACTCCACGTTGCTTCATCTGCTTTATGAATACGATAGCTTGTTGTATTTCAGACATTTTTCTAGACTCTTCATCTTTGGCTGCGTTTGAAGCATCTTGAGCATCTTGAGATTGACCGCCTGAAATACCGCCACCTTCATCTTGTGGGGCTTGTTGTTGACTTTGTTGTTCTTGTTGCATTTGCTCATTTTGAGCTACAACAGGATTTACCCAACGCGGATCTTGCGACTGATTTTCTTCATCAATTAGTGAATCTTGTTGTGCAATTTCATCTTCAGATTGCATCAAAATATTCTTTCTGACCCAATCGTGAGAATAATATTTTCCAGCCATATCTTGATAATCACGGGCTTGCGTAATTCTTTGCTGACGTATTTCAGATTCTTTCAATTCAGCGAAATAATTATCTTTCGCAAAATCAAAACGAATAAAGTTTTTAATATCATTCCAGTCATTAACAGTAGTAATATTTTTTAATACTAGTTGATGCCGCAACATTTCCATAAATAAATTTGAAAACCTCGAACGAAGCCTTACTATAAATCTTGAAAATTTTACTTCATCCCTAGTAATTTCAGTCGCCCTACCCAACGAAAATACTGAATCTGAATTTAATCTAGTTGTCGGAACGTTTAATGCTTGAAGGAATTTCTTTTGGAAATAGAGAACATCATCCATTTCCCCAAGATTTTGTCCACCAGGTAATGTAGTTACCTCAGTTCCGCGACCGCCTTCTCTACGTGGAAGCCAATAATCTTCAAGCATTGTCATAAATTTACGGTCGTCTCTAATTTGACCAGTTGCTGCATCATAAATTAAACGGTTTTTATGTTTAACCATAATATCCCGAACGTGTTGCTCGGCTTTCATTTTTGGTAAGTTACCAACATCAATATACCAAATTCTACGTTCTGGAGCGCGGGCTAAACGATAAATTACAAGAGCATCTTCTAGTGTTTTTAATTGATTTAAAGGTTTAATGGCTTTATGTAAATAAGAAAGAACCATTTGACCTTGATTATCCGTAATACCGGATACTATGTGGATAATAGAATCTTTTGCGACCTTTAAACCGCTTACTCCTCCACCACCTAGGTTTTTATTTCCTAAATGAAACCCTTTATCATTATAAATGTAATATTCATTTACAGTTTTTGAAATAGAAACTTCTGCTGGAGATGATGAACCTATTTCATTCTTTTTTGATTTTTGAACTTCCCTAATTTTACGTATTTTTCTGGGATCAATAAAACGAAGTTCTTTCAAGCCTTCTTGGGGATTTTTCTCGTCAATAATTGCATGATAATACAAACGCCCATCAATATACCATCTTCTAAAAATTTCATAAGCATATTTTTGAAAGCTGATAAGATTTAAACAATAATCAAATTCTTTACGAATAATATCTTTTGTTTTTGGATCTACTTTTAAATTGTCAAGGTTTATTGTGACTAATTTTTGTTCATCAATTGCAATTGTTTCGTTTACAATTTCATCAATTGCCGAATCACATTCAGCATTTAATGACATTTCCCTGTAGCGGGAAACTAATTCAGCCTCAGTTCGTACAGTTCCATCAAGATCTACATATGTGCCAAATGCGCCGCCTGTTGAAATTTCAACAGCGCCGTCGTCATCTACCTTTGGTGTAAAGGATTTATATTCTTCCTTTTCCTCAACCGGTTCAAAAAAACTGTAACCAAATAACTTCATTATTTTCTCCAAAATTAGGGGTGGAAATTTTCCACCCCGTTTATACATTATTTATAATTCAACTAAACTATTTACTGCCGTGGTTTTATCGCCATAAACATTAGTTCCGCCAGCCTTTTTAGCAGACTGTTCAACTTCAGGAACCCAAAGATCGTATGAAAAGGTAACACCAAATTCTTCAATTTGGTTTGCAGAACTCCAATCCAGACCAATAGGAGAAATCATAGTGGGGAAAGCCCCTTCTAATTTATATGAACGAATAATGCTTCCGTCTTTACCATATTGTTCGACTACTAGATCAACTTTATATTGTTCTTCATCAACTAACGAATCTCTCAAGTTTGAAACGTGACGGTTTAGTGAATTCGACCAGGCCTCAAATAATGCACGAACAGAAAAATCTTCGTCGTTGATTACGCTAACCGACCAATCTTGGAAATCCCTTTGTCCGGCAACTTTAATAGATCTTCCGAAATATGGAATTGGAACGGAAGAAACCATAGAACCTGGTAATTCTGCTGATTTACAGGTAAATTCAAATTTCTTTTTTGAATCTGGAGATAATGCAAGACCTTCAGGTGTATTTAGTGTGACCTTGAATAACGAAGGTCTTGCTCCACCGTACACTACGCCGTTTGCTTTAAAATTATTAATGTTAAACGCCATTAATTTTATTCCTTTAATGTTTATTAATATTTAGGGTTTCTGACATCAGGTGGAACCTAAAAATGTACATTTACCATTCACTTGATATTCCCTTTGATATTATCTCGGGGAATATTCAGATAGAACAGTTTACTAGAACTTACCAACAACTTCAGAGAACTGGACACCAGTTCCAACGGCCACAAAGTTTAATTGAATGAAGTTGATAGAACGCGCAGGTTTAATATAGATATCACCAACAAATTGGTTAGAATCAATAATAAACGGAGTGTTGTTAGTTTCGTCACAAACTACCAAGAAGTCGTAAATACCACGGCGGCCTTGGATGTTTCTTAGGTAAGGATTAATCAAGTTTTTAAACTGTGCTCTAGTAAACGCATCGTTAAATTCGAATAAGAAATATTGAGACGATTTAGAAATAGCCTTTTCCAGCGTAATAAACAATCTACGAACGTTAATTCTGTCGAATGCAGAAGGTTTAGCTTGTAGAGTTTTATCACCGAATAGAACAGTACCCTGACCTGGGAAAGAAACTACTGGGTTAACACCGTTAGGATATAGAATATCACGCTCTGCTTTTCTTGGGTTCCAAGCAAGCTTTACGAAATTCTTAATGTTACCACGGTTAAATCCAGCAGGCGACCACCAAGAATCGTTAGTTTGGTCAGTTCTAGCGCATAAACCAGCAATATCGCCATTTAAAGGAACCCAGCGATACACATCATTATATCTATCGTATTGATACTTATAACCCGAATCCATTACTGCATAAGAAGTATTTCTTACTGCACCTCTCCAGTTTTTAACAGAAGTAGCTTCGCGGCCAATATTATTAATTACAGCTGTTTTGTCAGGAGATACAAATCCAACACAATCTTTTCTGGCATCACAGATATTGTCAATAATATAATTTGCTAATTGATAATCAACAATAGTTTCGCCATTAACAACTGTACTTCCTCCGACTGGCCTTCCTTGCATTACCAAAGAAATATCAATATCTTCAGCAGAAGCAAATAAATCATATGCATCGCCAAGGATAGAAAGTGTTGCATTTTCTTCATCCAATCCGTCAGAACCGAATCTAAAACGAGTATTTAATGAAGAAGCGCTAGATGATGAAGTTACATTCAACGCAGTATTTGAATAAGCCGTAGTTCTGTCATTAACTACCCATACATATTCTGAAGATTCGTTGATTAAATCAACATAATAATTTACTGTTCCGTTAGAATTCTTTGAATCAGTTGCTCTTGAAACGGCGGCAAATACTTCAAGGATTGTTCCTGGAGTTCCGGTGAAATCACCACCTTCGTCTACCACAACAACGTGCATTTCATCTTGAGCAGAAGTATTTCCGTTATACAAAACATAATCAGATTGCCCTGGAGCAGTATCTACTACATTAAAATACTCCCAGAACCTTGAAGCTGTATTAGAAGAATAGTTTTCATTTAATCTAAACGGATCTTGAATAGTAAATGTAACTTTCTTCATATCAGCAGTAAATGAGTGTTCTGTTCCCCCAGCGGCGGCAGTAACAGCAGAAACACCGTCTCTGGTTGAAGAAAGAATTAAACCAGAACTGTTTGAACTAATTACATAATAATTAGAACCAGAAGAAAGACCGCCAGTTGAGTCACCAGTTGTATTTGCATAAGTTACAATATCGCCAACTTGAAAAACTAAATCGCCGTTAATTGTATTTGCTAAGTTGTTTAAACTAATAAATCCATTCGTGGTATTCACAGCTCCATTCGAACCAGAACTTCCAAATACAACATTTGATGAAGTATCTTCGGCATATGATTTAGATTCTACTAAACAATATTGTTCCCTTGAAGTAAATGTTCCGGCTTTTAAGTAATCTTTAACTGCAATTGAAGTAAATGCTAAATTCGCGGCAGTGTTAGAAGCAGTATTAGAAACCACATAAACTTCAGAAGAACCTACAATAAATTCAATTCTGGCAGAAGCACCTAAATCCAAATCCTGCGTATAGCTATTTGCGTTATCACAAACAGAAACCCTTAAAGAATTTCCCATTTTACCAGGATATTTTGCAATATATAGAAGATCGCTATCGAAATTACCCTGTTTTGATTCAAATTCACCAACATTTCTTACAATCTGATGAACTAAGTTTGCAACAATAACTGCATCCGAATCAGCTTCAGCTCCTACTGCAGTATATGTAGCGTCTTTTCTGGCGAAACTTAATTCAGTAGTTCCTGCAGTACCAGTTATAGTTTGATTAAGAGTAATTGCTGATGAATTTGCAGAAATAATTTCATAATCTTCACCTGTTTGATCGCCGGAAATTACAGTAGTGTTAGAAGTTTGAGTAATATACATTCCCGGAACAACTTGACTTATATCAGCTGTTGTGGTTAGGATGTTATTACTTGTTCCGGTGAGCGTAAATTCAATTCCGCCCGGAGTGAAACCTGAAGTTTTACCAGCACGAGAAATCCATAATCTTTCGCCGTAATTTAAAAAATTCGATCCGGTAAAAAACGTTTCCGCATTTAAATTTGTTGGCTTTCCGAAGTATTGTGCCAGTTTATCTTGAGAGTCTACCAGTATTGTTTCTCCAATTGGTCCCCAACGAAATACACCCGCAAGAGCGCCATCTGTAGTGGCAACTGAAGGTACAATCGTAGTAAGATCAATTTCTCTAATTGAAACGCCTGGGCTTAATTGAAACGCCATATTTAGCTCCTATAATGAGGTAAGGAAATTAATTCTTTTTTGTTATTTATTAAAAAAGCTTTCTTAGTATTTCAAATTACCAATAACCATTATCGTCCCTTTCGTTTTCAAAATCGACCTGAGAAGCTGCCCAAAACCAATCATTTTCAACAAATTTCTCATACCTTTCATCCATAAATTCTTCCCTACCATTTTCAACAAAACCAAACGGGGATAAGTCTTGCTCAATTTGTTCTTCAGTTTTATCCCTTAACAAATTTAAGGTATTTATGTTTGTATAGTCTTTAAAATATTGTTGATCAGAAATCCAAGCAAATAACACTAAGCACATAACTAAGTCGTCATGTTTTCCAGGCTCAGCTTCGTAGGAATTTCCTTTTTTAGAAAAAGTAGATAATTCGTTAATAGTATGAAAATCGTTAATTATTAATTGATTTTGTTCAACTAACAGTTTTAACATAGAACAACCGGTAGATTTTACAATTTTAGTTGTTCGTATCCCCATGTCGGCGGTTTTTCCTCCAAAACCGCTAGTAATACGTTTTCCGCTTCTACCCGCATTTTCAGTAAATAAAACATGATCGTATCCAAAATCATAATGTAAAGAATTTGATACCTGTTCGCCAATATCATTAATTTCCACAAGAACAGATGCATTGTTATAATGTTTTGCAGTTCGATAAATTATATCAGCATAATCAATGGGGGTAACATTATTATTCCTATAGACACAAACTTCCTCATATGGCATTTTTGTAACATCAATTAACTGAAAGGCGGAATAGTCCAATCCTTTACCGCGAGAGACATCGCAGACTGTCATATAAACATGATCTTTTTCCGGTTCTTTATATTGTATCAAACCTTCTTGTTGAACCACTGGTGACTGGTGTACTAATTCTTTAAGTTTCCAACCAGCAATAAGCGTTCCGGAACTTCCTAGGAATTCGCACTCATATTCTTGATTGAACTTTTCTATATCAAAGTTCATACCAGAAAGAGTATCTTCTTTCCATTTATCATCACGACCAGGAACTTCTTTCCAGTTTACTTCAATGGCATTGTATCCATTACGTTTTTCTCTGGCGTTTACCCAAGTAGAATAAAAGTGATTTAGACCGTTTGGAGTAGAAACTAAAATAATTTTGGATTCAGTACCGGATGAAATTGTTGGATAAACGGATGTAAAAAATTCGTCCCAATTATCAATGTGGGCGGCTTCGTCAATAAACAAAAGATTAATTGTATATCCACGAATAGCACTGGCGGATGTTGCAGTTGCAATTACTCGACTATCATTTTCAAGCTCAAAGGAACCTTTGTTCCATTCTTTCATACCTTGTTGTAGCCACATAGGTAAATGTTGATATGCAAGCTGAACACGGCTCAGAATTTCTCTTGCGGTTTCGCCTTTGTTTGCCAATAAAGCAACAGTTTTTGCATCGTGGAATAGGATATACCAAAGAATAAAACCACAGGTAGTGGTCGATTTTCCAGCCTGCCTGGCAGTGGTTACAATCGTGTATCTATTTTCCCTAAATGAATTAATCATATTTTTCTGATAATCCCAAGGTTCAAATTTCTTTAAACCTTCGTTCAGGGTAATAATTTTCATATAATTTGAGACAAAATATACAGGGTCTTCAGAACATTTTAACCATTCTTCAATCAGTTCAGGTGTCCAATCAACCTTTTGATTGACCCTTTTAAGTAACATATTACCATTATAACCACGAGCATTTGTATAATCGGTAAAGTCAACTATCTCATTTTTCTTCGGATTGGTTTCCAAACTTTAGTTCCTTCACAATTTTCTGTAATTCTGCAGTCGAGCCAACAAATAAATTTTGAGTTACGTTCTTTGCATTTTCACCAACTGGAGCATCGGAATGATCAATTTTTCTGATTTTTTCTTGTAGATCTAATAATTCTTTATTGGCTGAAACTAACGTATCCATTAGTTTTGCTACAACTTCAAATGCTCTTGGATGTTGAGACTTTCCTGCTAATTCTGTAAGGGTTATTAATGCCTCTTTACCAGTTTCAATAACTCCATGCACGTTTGCACGGGCCATTTCAAAATCTTGACTTGCACTATTATCGTATATTTTATTTTTTAATTTATCAACAAATCCATTAGCAACTTCAATTTTTTCTTCAGGTGGAAGTCCTAGGGCCTTTCCAATAGGGTCTTTATCTTTTTTATTCTCATCACTCATTTAATAAATCTTCTTGATTATAAATTTGGGTAATATACCCGTAATCATCGTCAACATTAATTTCGGTATAAGCAACAGTATTATTAATATTCGAAGTTGGTTCTCCATTTGCAGTCAAACCAGGTTGAACAGTAATTTTTTCTGTTATTTCACTAACCCCAATTGCATCGTTAAGATCAGTATATTGCGGATCAGGTATATAAAAATTAACATTAACAAACTTAATAACACCAGATTGTTTTACTGGACCGTACAAATACCCTTTAAGGGTTAAATCCAATGTCCAAATAATAGCTCTTCTTTTTGTAAAATCTCCATCATAATTATCCGTAAAGGAAATATCCCTGAGAATTACAGGAATATCTTTAGTTTCTTCCATTTCTGGAATTAATTCAATTGTAGTTGTCCAATCGGGCGTAAAAAATGGTAACACTTGCTCAATAATTTTATTACCATCTTCAATTTGTTTTGCATAGATATAAACTTTAAAATCTATATTATATGGTACAGGATTATATTGATACTTATATTCATCATTAGAATTTTTAATTGTAGACCTTCCGATAGTTTTTAGTTTTCTATCGGCATCATAATACATTTTTCCCATTTCAAATGTAATTGCTGGTAATGGAATAGTTGCTGTTTGCCGGTCGATATTTGGGTCTTGAAGAACACGGGTCAACATCTTATCTTTTGGTGCGTACATAATAGGCACACGAATTAAGGAAGTTTCGTTTCCGTCAGAATCCGACCTTGTTATATGAATATTGTTAAAAAGAGTTCCAACAAGTATTACATATTTTCTTAATAAACTGTGATAAAATGGCGTACTAAACATCTTTACATTACCTCAAACCCAGATTGTAAAAGCATTTCATATTTATCTGTACCAGGAACTGCCATTTTTCTTGTTTCTCCATTTTTTAACCATTTTATTCCTTGTTTAGAAGCTTTTACCTTTGCCCTATGTATTGGATTATTCATGGCATTATTTTCTGACATTTTCTTTAAAGTTTCTTGCGAGTGTTTCGTGCCATAAGTACCGATTTTTTTCTCTTTGTGTAATCTTTTAGTATTTTCGCTTATCTTTTTTCTAGTTTCATCGGTCCTTGGATTTTCTTTATAATATTTTTTCATAGCCTTAGAAGTAGAAATAGATATTTTTTTCTTAGTTTCTTCTGATAAAACCTTTCCCTTTGCCCATTTGCCCATATTAGGATTGGATTTATGCGATTTAGAAATTTTTTGGCCCACCGTTAATCTAGAATTTTCTTCATTCCACCAATAATTATTATGTGTAGTAAATACTAAATTATAATATCTTTCCTTTTTATTTTCTGCTAATTGTAGCCATTTTTCTTCTAAACCCAGCAATAAAGATCTTTCATCTGTTTTTTCTATTATTTTTCTTTTAAAATCATCAGGCCTTCTTCGATACGCATTTCTCATTCTATTGGAAGAACAAATATACCCATCATGTTCCAAGCCCCAATGGGAACCAATATAGTACATATTCCTTTTACGATCATACCATATATAAACGAATCCATATTTTTCCATAATTACCTCCAAAATTTTATATAATTGTATTTATATAAAACGGTCGTTTCAGATAGTCCCTTCACTAAAAGGATCAATGGAAGAAAAATCAACAAAAAGATCTGATTGTTCTTGAATAATATCGTTTTCTTCATAATATTTAAAGTTATCCGCATCAGCCTCAAGTAAAATCAAATTACCGTTTTCGTCGAGAATAGGACCAAGGCTTTCATCGTTTAATGCAGAAGAATAGAGGTTTGTTCCGAATTTATCTTGTAAACTATCAATAGATTCAATACCGGTATCCATATTTTCACCGGAATACTCGAATAGCTCACAAGTCATTTCCCAAGTATATAATTTGCCCAAAGGATAAAACATTTCAAACTTATTTACATATTTAATTTGAAAACATTTATTATTTAATGGAAAATAGATCAAGTCGCCTTCCATCGGTCTTGGTAAATCTGCTAATTCAGCGTTTCCAACTTCATTATCAAAGCTTTTTCTTGCAACACTAAAAATAACTTGGTCATGAATTTCAATACCAAACTTAGACATAAAATCGCCATCGCCAGAAAATCCGTTAACAGATTTAATATACATTTCAACTGAATACGGCGTTTCGTAACTTGAATTATCATCCGAACCGTATAAAGAATCATAATTGTTTAAAACACGCGGTATATAATACATATCTTGTCCATAAATTTTAATGGATTCAATAATTAATTTCTCAAGCGTGTCTTGTTGAGTTGCTGAATTGTAATTGTTAAATAACGGATTAGTCGCCATACGTATCCTCTTGGCGTTTCGAAAGAACTATACCTTTCATTCCAACGTTTTTTCTTATATTTTTATCCTTTTCGTCTTGAGAAGCATATACATTTTCATTTTTACCGACTTCAGTTCCATCTTCATGAGAAACTTTTAATTCCGGATCTTCTCTAAAACGATCCCACATTTTTTTAGCTCCCGGGGAATGACCAGTGGCTGCAAATTCATAACCATGATCCTTCACCATACTCGAATAAACTTGGCCCATCCTAACTGGAGAATTACTTCTACCGTGGGCACTCAAATATTTTAATCTAGTATTCCCTTCGGGGGTTTTAGTTTGCTCAACTGAATGAATGACGTGGTGTATTAAATTATCTTGCGGACTCCAAGTAAAATGCGTTGTACCACTTTTATATAAATGCAAATCCCCAACTTCTCCGACTTTTTCTGCATCTTTTTTAAATGTAGTTGGTGAGGCATATTTTTTATCGGTTGTGACTGATCCTTCCTTAGAACCCTGACCGATTCTATTTAGCCACACTTCATTAAGTTGAAAGTCCTTGAACGATATCATCCAATCATATCCGTAAGGGGTAAACTATAACTAGTAATCATTTCTTGTTCCATCGCAAGTTTTTCTTGATGCCCTTCATCATAAATTTGTTGTCCGTTAAAGGTAACGCCACCAGGCATTTGCATTCCCGAAAACTTCTTTAGGTTAGACCCCCATTGTTCTTTAATAATAGCAGTTGTATATTTTATTAACCAACGGTCAGCCCACATATCAGTGTATGTATCGGGGTCAATTACTTCATATGCCTCAATAATTAAATATTGGCCTGTTTGAAGTCTATCCCAATCCATATCAATATGTAATTTATTTCTATGGCGATTATACCTTATTGGTTGTTTTCCGACTAACATATATTCCAAAAACTGAATATGACGCATAGCCGAATAATAAGGAACCATAGATACGGATGTTAAAGTATACAAATCGTTTAATGCAATTTGATAACGAATATTAAATATATTATTCGCGCCAATAGAAGAACCGATATCAAACATTCTAATGACACCATTAATATTTTCTGGCATTGTTATATAGCCATTAGTTTTGTCGTCATCAGTTATTTGATATTTGTAATAAATTTTTGAAGAACCGTCAAAATGATAGTCTGCGTAATATTTAATTGCTTCATCAATCCTATCTTCAACTTGTTCGTCAGTCACATCAATGTCAATAGCCCCCTTCCCCAAGGAACGAAGGCAATATTCTTTAAATTCAGTTCTCGTAGTAGGTTTCGCCATTATCTTGTCTTTCTTTCCAAATATTTGTTATTTTCTCTTGACCGCGAGTCCAAGCAGAAACACCAATAATAGCGCCCATTGCTAAATGGTAAAATCCAGAAGCATTAAGAGTTATGGGTTGCCATTGAACATAAACTTGATCTGTTGACGCATAAAAAGCCATAGTTACCATTGGAAAAATAATAAAATCAAAAAGGCATACCAAAAGATACTGATATGCCATAGCAGGTCTCCAATAATGTTTTATCCAACTTGCTTCTAATACTTCTTCAGTATTATCACTTTTATAGACTTCCGTCTCCCGTTTTTGATATTTAGGTTGCTTTAACATTACACTCCGATTACTAAGAAGTAAACGTCTCCATTGGCGCCAGAAGTAGCTGAGAATGTAGTAGTATTGGAACCAGTAACATAAACTGTTGTGCTGGATTTGGTTGTCAATTGAACCTGATACGGCGCAGCGGTCAAAGAAGTTGGTAATGTAATAACAGAACCAGTGGAAAGGATATTAGCAACTCCCCATTGCATAGTAAGGCCATTTGGCATTTTACTGTGACCATTAGCAGCAACTGAAGGTGTTCCGATAGTTAGTGAATTAGTTACATTGGCAGAATAGGTTTTAATATTTCCTGATACGTTCGCAGTTCCGCTGATAACCGTATTACCCAAATTCGCAGCAGTTGTTACGTTTAATGTACTTGTCACCGAAACGTTTGCGGCTGTTACTAGCAACGCAGAAGTTATTGCCGTTGTATTAATCGTTAGTGCTTGTGTTGATGAATTACCACTAATGATAATTTGATTATTTGGGTAAACATCAAGTTTAGGTCCAAATGTATTACCGGTTCTTATTGTTAATGTGGTAGTTCCGTTGGCGCTATCAATTGTTTTTACAGATAAAGTAGACATTATACGATTACCACCCTTGCCCCAGATTGAATTGTGAGAGTTGCTCCATTAGCAACCGAAATTGGACCAACGGCGTAAGTATTTTCTCCGGCCAAAATAGTTACATTGGCAGTCAATGTGTTGGAATTAAGTCTGTAAATATTACCTATATTATTGGCAACACCGATTGTTCCCAAATTACCTTTATAGTAACCAGTGCCACCAAGAGTCTGAATTCCGCCAACATAAAAACCAGAAGTATTTGCTGTTACGTTTGCGCCAAGATTGAAAGCACCGAAGTTTGTGCCAATTCCTTGGAACGTAATATTTCCGGCAACGGTATAATCGCCAGAAGTATTTAAATATGTTGCAGCGGCCGAACCACCGAGATTGTCGGCATTATTAGCAGTGTTTGCATTAATTGCAGTATTTGCTTCTCCGTAGAAGAACGTGCTATTTGCAACTGGATTTGTGCTATAATAAATTGCAGTTGTGTTGATGACCCAGGTACCGCTTTCAACCTGAAGTCCATTCTTTACAACAAAATCTTTATCTGACATGGTTCCCT
>Ga0208645_1000298_pt1 | contig 59239 bp, 68 predicted proteins | sample VirMetDEL_Sep_01_FD_184519 | JGI IMG/M metagenome (GOLD analysis project Ga0208645, IMG submission 184519) | Aqueous microbial communities from the Delaware River and Bay under freshwater to marine salinity gradient to study organic matter... | ecosystem: Environmental > Aquatic > Marine >... | reverse complement strand
CTGCGATGACTTCTGTGAGCCTGTTGTAGTTGGATGTACGCTACCCTTCGCGTGTAACTACAACCCAGATGCAAACATGCCTGACAGTTGCACATTCCCAATCGAGTACTATGACTGCACAAACGTGTGCATCAATGACACCGACGGCGACGGGGTATGCGACGAATTGGAAGTTGTAGGGTGCCAAGATCCAACAGCTTTTAACTACGACGAGACAGCTACTGATGCTGGCGACTGTGAGGATGTAGTGTTTGGATGCACGGACCCAACTCAGTTCAACTACAATCCAGAAGCAAACACTGAGAACGGAAGCTGTATTCCTTTTATTTACGGATGCATGAACCCCTTGTCCCTGAACTACGACGAGGATGCAAACACTGAGCTAGATGATTCTTGCATTGACGCTATTGCTGGGTGCATGGATCTCGACGCTTACAACTTTGATCCCGAAGCTAACGTTGCGGATAACGATAGCTGCGTGTATGATGCGGGATGTGTGACTGGACCTGGGAATCCTTACTGGCTGAATGATGAGTGCTACGCATGGGTGATTGAGGTCGACCCTTACTGCTGCGAGTCTGCTTGGGATGCGGTTTGCATTGAGCAATATCAATACTGCAGCGATCAAGTATCATCTGTTGACATAGCTGCTCAGTCTCTTATTCACTTTTTCCCAAACCCAACCTCTAGGGAGGTGAGGATTCAATCACCAGTCGGAACGATAGTGACAGTGTTTGACGCATCAGGAAGGAAGGTGGCCCACGGATCTGTAACCATAGTCGATCTACCGTCTCCAGGGTTGTACGTGATCATGGCTAACTACAAGGGTAGAGTTAAGAGAGAAACAATCGTAAGACAATGAGAGGATTTGTAGCTGCTGTACTTATGCTTCTGCCCTTGATGGCGGCTGGTCAAAGTGACTTCTATAAAAAGACACTTAGACGAGCCACATTCTATGCTGCTGTCAACGGGGGTAACTCTGTCTCTGATCAAGACGTGTACTCAGTATCATCTGGGCCGCTTGTAACGGATGTGATTGAAACACCATTTGATTACTCTCTTACTCTAGGGGTTAGAAAGATTGCTCGATTTGGATATGAGAATAGGGCTAACGTATTCTATGATGGCACGGAAAAAACCTATGGTGATGCAGCCACTATTGGTAAGTACGATGGGTTTGAGTTTCTTGCAGAGGCAGACTGGAGAAGACAGCAGGGCAAAAACTTTCTTGACCAAGACTACTTTGTAAGGTATGTGGCTGATAGTTGGATTGTAAAAGCGGAGTGGTTGCAGGATGGGTTTGCTGACGTAAAGTACTTTGAAGCATCTCAAAGAGCACGAGTCAAGATCGGCAACAAGCTGTCCTTGAATGCTGGTGTAGTTGAGAGGATCTCAGAGCCATACGGTTACGACCCTTTGCAGGAGTGGCTGCTTGACAACAATCAGATACACTACACGGCGCTTGCTCTTGAGCAGGGATACACTGCGGACATTGCGTTGGGAGAGTTCTACAGTCCCGATGGGGTTCTTGTGGCCAACGATCCAGCTGTATGGGAGCAGATAGTTATTCCTCAAATCCTGAATGATTACGTATCTCAAAAAAGATCTGAGCTGCCCAGCCAATGGGTGTACTCCGTTGTTGTGGGTTTTGACTTCTATCACTACACGAAGGACTTTTGGGTTCACTCCTGGGGTAGCATTATGCCCTATCACCTGAACACAGGTGGAGAGTATTCTTACCACAACTTCGTCAACAGCAGCCAGTGGATGGATATGGGGGCGGGGCTTGTGCTTGGAACGAAACTAACTAAAAGCCTTGGCGTTTTTGCTGAGGGTAGATATAACAGATATTGGAACAGGGAGTGGCACGACTTCTCTGTAGGACTCAACTACGTATTATTGTAATGGCACAGCAGATTGGAGAGGACACTAAGGTTACGCTAGATCTCAAGACCCTTGGGATGGTGGCGGCGGGGATAGGAACAGTTGTTGCTATGTGGTTTGCACTACAAGCTGACATAGCAGAGGCAAAAGAGTTGCCTGTACCACCTGATCCAGAGATCTCACGCATGGAGTTTGACATGAAAGATCAACTGGTTCGCCAAACAATCATGACAACTCAGGATGATGTCGCTGAAATTAAGCAAGACATCAAAAGAATCGAAGAGAAAATAGATCAACTCAAATGAGAAATGAAGTCACTTGCTGCTGTATTATTTGCGCTGTTATCCGTACTTGTATTTGCAACTGTAACAACAGCTGAAGATCCTGTATGCCCATCAGGTATATGTGTTGTTGAGTTCAACGCAAGCTTCAATGCGTCCAACACTGTTCCATGGATTGAAAGTTTAGAAGACTGCGCCACCAACAGGGTGGACATAGTGTCATCACCAGATCTTCAGAAGAAACACAAGATTGTGGTTGTCCCTACTATCGTTGTGTTTAACGAAGGGGAGGAGGTCACAAGATTTCAGGCCAACATCATGATGTCAATGGAAGCTTCACAAGATGACGTCCAAGATGCCGTGGATGAGGTTATGCTAAACGACTTTTAATCTCACCTAAATAAAGATACGTGGCCGTACATTTCGTAGGCCTTGCCGTATCTGTGCCTGGCTCTTAGCTTCCATACGTACACCCCGTCTGGGGCGTAATGATCTCCCCCAACCACGTTTCCAGTCCACTGCTGACCAGGATAATCCGTCTCAAAGACCAGGCCTCCCCATCTATTATATACCTGGAACTCCCAGAAGCTCCAGCACTCAGCGGGTGATGCAATCACTGGATAAAAGGATTGATTTCTTCCATCTCCGTTAGGGGTAAAAGCGTTGGACACAAAGATAGATGGGTCTTCGCACACGTTAGGTTCTCCGTCAGGGCTGCAGTCTGGGTTAAGAGGAGAGAACCGAATCATATTGTCCTGTGTCCAAACATCTGGATACTCGAATCCACTTTCGTCTTCGTATGGCCACGACTGGCTGTCGTTGATTTGAGTGATGGCCAAGATCCAGCATTGATCTTCAAAGAACCCATCGTTGATTGCCTCCTCCCAACATTCACTTGCGTCAGACCCTCCAAGAAAGGCGTCCACAACATTGAATGATATGGTGTCTCCAGACTGGAGCCAAGCTCCAGGAGAGTTCACATCAACTAGGGGAAAGTTTATTGGGTAAATGAGAAGAGCCCAGCCGTTGTCATAGAAGCAGCTGTATGGATAGTCTTCAAGCTGGGGATCTGTAGTAATCCCCAGCAGAAACTCACCTATGCTATCCGCTGGAGATCCGCAGTTAACGCCAGAGTTTACAGCAATGGAGATATCCATCGACGATGGATTAAAGGACAGTATCTCCATGTCGCACTGCCCCAATAGGGTGAGAGGCAGAAGCATGATTGAGAGCAGCATGTTCTTCATGCCACAAAGATAGACACTACGAGCTCAGTCGCTCTGCTTCTTAAGGATGTCGAAAAGGTCGGGGTCTATGTCCCTAATAGGCTTGATGAACTTCTCGTCGCAGTACTCGTTAATCTCTTTCTGCTGCGCTGGCGTATTTGTCACGCATACATTTGCAGCTTGATACTTTGCGTTCGCCTCTAAAAGTCTGTCGATATTCATCTTAATCTTCTTATGCCTATTTGTTCTCATGGGGCATTAAAGATAGTCTAATAGTTCTTATCGTACTCCCAGACTCTGTATGACATTAACGACTTGATATCGTGCAACTTAAGGATAGAGATGACATCCTCCCTGTCTTTGCGAGTGTACCTTTTAAGGTAAGCATCCTTCTTGTTTGATACCTTCTCTCCCCTTACGTGCTTCTCACAAAAGAAGGCGAGCTCCTCCCGATCTACGATCGCGAACCCACCTTCCTCAGGCATGTCGAAGGCTATGATCGTTGCCCCACCATACAGCCACCCATCGTTGCCCCTTACGTTCTTGAACTCTACCCATATCTCGTCAGGAAGGTTATTGCCCTTCACGTCTACGCCCCACCTCTTGCCTTGGTTAGACATAGCAAGCCAGTAGTCAATATGGTCATGGATGTCCTCTGTGTGTGATGACTTGGTTACAAGCAAGCCTTTCTTTCTAGCTGCCCTGATGAACCTAACCTCGGCCATCCTTCCAGTGGCCGAGCTGTAAGCCCTTCTTTTATTTGTCAGAGTGCTCATCAGCTGCGGATTGAATCAGATCAAGCTCGTGATAGATGGCTGCCTTCACGCCCTCCATTGCCTTCTCCACCGCATCAAGACTCTCGATGGGGAGACCTTCCTCCTCGTGCAAGGATTCATACAGATCGTCAACGATCTCGTGAATCCTATCGCAAGCGTGGTAGTAGTACCAGCTGAGTTTAGATATCTCCATCCTTTATTGATTGAAGTATTTCCTGTATTGCTTGATCAACCTGACTGCTGTTCTTGGCTAAAAATACAATCGTTTTCGCCTGGTTTCCAACTAAATGCCTAAGAAAAAGCTTCCACCTCATGGGGAAGTCGTGATGAGAAGGAAGGAATCCCTTTGTTTCTATGATCCAGTCGTGGTCCTTGCCAACAAAGTCAGGCTTGTAGGTGATAGGAAGGACGACGGACCCCGATCGGTCCGTCATGTCCTTCTTCCTGGATGTCATCTTAAAGTACTTGTTTGGAAAGCGAAACCTTTCGCTTAGCTCAAAGGTGTGCTCCTCATAATCAAAAGCTAGCCCGTATTCTTTTAGCTGATCCGCACAGTATTTCTCAAGAGAGCTTGCGTATCGACCCAGCTGCTTTTTTCGAGCGCTGGATCGCTTCCGCGTAGTCTTCTTTTGTCTCTTCATTTAATGAAGGTACCAAGTAAAAACTGAAAAGTCAATTACCTACCGTCAACCAATCGCTTGGAATGGGCATCGTTGATTCACGAGAGAATGTAATCGGCTCATACAGAGCTCTTTGACCAGTTCTTTTTGTGAACCCAGTGTGGGAAAGGTTCATGAGCAGGCAGTATGGATCCTCGATCGGAGTTGGACACCCGCCTGTTTCTACTTCTCTCACCTTCCTAACGTGTAACTGACTCATCCTGCGTATATCAGAGTCCATTGATTGAACCTTTCGGTGAATCGTAAGGAAGCAATCAGCTCTGTTTACGAACTTACCACCACCCTCTGTGTCTTCAGCATACGGGGCCACGGGCAAACCATCGTCACCCTTTCTTCGCTGAGCCTCGGTCACGGCGTGCATGTTTAACCACACGGCTACGTCGTTTGACTTGCTAAAGGTTAGGAACTCACTAGCTGCTTCGTAGTGATAATCGTGTACGCCGATACCCCCTCCTCTCACGTCGAGCTTGAGGCTGTTGTATGGGTCTACGAATATTGCATCTACGTGCTGCTGGCGCATGACCTTCTCCATGAACAGGATGATATCGCTGTAGCTGTATATCTGATTGTTGTTGATGATCGTAAAGTGTTCTTGAACCCACTTGTACGCCTGCTTCCTTTGCAGGTAATTCATGTCCGTAATCTTCCTGTCCATTGCGAACTGCATAAGTGTCATCTTGAGGGATGCGGTTCTGTTCTCTGATGAGTACAGCACCCACTTCCACCCATGACGAACAGAGGAGTTAGCAATAAGGTATAGTGCAGTGGTGGTCTTACCTACATTGGAGTGTCCATTGATGATGACGAACTCCTTCTTGTATCTGAAGTGCTTGTCTAGATCTGGGTCGCCCGTGTCTAGCCCCACTTGTATCTTACCCTGAGAGTAGTCGTCGATCCATCTGAAGTCCTCATCGTCTGACGATATGAATGACATGTCTCCGTCGTTAAGAAGCATCTCTCTTTGAGCTGCCTTCTCATCAGCAATAATGTCTTTGATCGGAGTCTGCTTGCCCTTCTCAATGCCAGCTATGATGGTCTTCTTGGCGTGCTCCTCGTTGTCTACATCGCGCTTGCAAACCTCGCGAAACAACACCCTGATAACTTCCTCCTCCTCCATGCGGCCAGCGGAGATGTATCCTCCACATAGAATAGAAGCCCTGTTCAGTGTGATCCACTTCTCTCCGTCCTGAGCTTGCCGAATCATACGGCAAGCCAGGTTGAGCTTCATGTAATCTGTGTGATCGTAAGCCTCGTTCGTAGGCACTTGCGCCTCAGCATGCTCGGTTGTGAAGTGGCCGAACTTTGTGTAGTCATCCTTGATGATGATGTCAGGGTCATGAGACTCGAAGCAAGCCCGAGACTCATTGATACCTGACTCATCTAGTTCAAGTCCATGTGTTCTTTCGAAGTACTTGATGAGGGCGCGGAAGTGATCGCGGTGTCGCTCGGGGTGCGTGATATGCACCAGTGCCTTGACTCCATTTCCACTCGGCGAAGTCCAGCATGAATGAATGAAATTATCCGTGGCAAGAGCCCGCTTGGTCTGGTCAACGTCAACGTGGTCAAAGTCCAGAACAATAAATCCCGAATGCTCGAAGAGCGCGTCATCGGAACGCGACGCAAACTCTCCGCTGAAGCATACGACAGGTAGTTCTTTCTTCTTCTCCTTGTCTCCATCACGTACCTCAGTCACTAAAGTACTCGACCTCCCAGTCTGGATCCGCGCCAACGCTTGTGGTAGTGGAATGTAGTGTGGGTTTGTCTTGTCGTAGACGTTCTTGAATATCGTTACTTGCATTGTCCTTCGCAATCATGAGGAGGATAAGGTATCCAGCCAGGTCTTGCAACGTATCCTCCGTTGCGTCTACGAGACCTGCGTTCTTGATGCGCTTGAGCTTGTCGTCGATGCGCACTTTGATGCCAGCGACGGCACCTGCTTCGGAGAAAACATTCAGCGGTTGCAATGCTGAGTCCCCGTACTTGGCATTCTTCTGGAGCAGTAGGTTCTCCAGCTTCTTGCACTTACTTTTTATTTTGCTTCCTGTGTTCATCTAGTGAGAGGGTTGAGTGGGATATCAGCTTCTTGTCTATGATCTCCCGAATGATGATGTGCTTATCAGCCTTTGCGTTCTTGCCATAGAGCTGTTGCTCTAGCCTTGTCATTGTCTTGCTGTCGTACACACGTATGTCATTCGGGTTATCGAAGACGGATACTATCCACACAACACGCTCGTGTACAACCTTCCGTTTCCTGAAGGCGACACGAGCGGTCATGTGATAGATAGGAGCCTTAGAAGGGGAGGGCATCCTCTGTCTTAGCCTCGGCGCGAGCTTCTCGCTTTTCCTTGGCTGCCTCGCTGTTCGGGTCGAATACTCGACAGCATGCCTTTCCAGACTTGCTCATGAACAGAGTGAGGTAAACGTTGCCGCCCTTGCCCTCGGAGTCACGACGAGTTGCATACTTCTCGATCATCTCCTGGAGCTCTGTGTCTTTGAGCCTGACTTGCCAGCCCATAAGCTCGTTGTTGTCGTTGTAACGGGGTTCGTCGGCCCAGCCAACGAGTACTGAATCATACTTCTGATCGCTCATGATGTAATGAAATTGGTAAATAAATAATGAAAGGTTAGAAATGCTCCTACATAGAAGGAGACTTTGATTGTGTTATACAATAAATTCTGCATAGTGTTCTGATGTTTTTGTGTCACCCTCAAGGTATCTCTTGATGTTCTCAAGGGCTTCATGAAACTTCATCTCTCCCTTGAAGAGAGACTCGTCACTGCACTTTACGTCTGCAGGATAAAAGGGGTAAGCCTTTTCCTGCACGACCCAGTAGAAGTCCTTGATGCCAAACACTTTGGTGTAGATGTAGGCTTGGATGTCATAGCTAAAGCTATTGACGTCGTACCTGAACTTGCTGATCGAGCGAGAAGACTTTGAGTCGATGATACAGTCGTCCTGAAGACAATCCAAGAACCCCTTGAGAGGGACACCGTCAAGATCCACGTTGAACTCGACTTGATATTTGCCTCCAGCAAATCTCTTGTCGTACAACCCGCAGTCTTTGAGGCGTTGAATCATTTCCTTCGCCTTCTTGACGTCCTCCATAGGAGCCAGGATTTTGTTCGCATTCTCTGTCGCCTGAGCTGCCTCCGCTTTCCATTCCTTGTATCGCTTCGTGCTTCTTGGATACTTGCCGCCAATATCAGCAACAATATCGGAGTCGTCAAGAGTATAGTAGGTATCAGCAAATTTCTCAGGTTCAAAAAGTAAAAGGTCGTACAGAGATCCGAAGTACAAGGCCTCCGACTCTTTCTTTAACTGCCCCCTCATGTACATCTCCCAGAGACGCATGTCTCCAAGAGCATACTTGAGAGATGAGTAAGACAGGTGAGGTTTGCCTACTGCTTTCTGTAGTTGTTCCCGCATTGTCATACTCGCTTCAGTATTAGCTCAGGCTCACGCCCGTTCTGGATTAGAAAAATGTCTACGGCTTTGAACGCATCTCGCTTAGTCTTGAATACTTCTGAAAGCCTGTTACCCTCAACCACCTTGTCAACGATGTACAGGTCGACCCCGTACTTCTCGTTGACGCAGTGCTTGATTGCGGGGGCAATGGTTTCTTTCTTAACCATTGACCAAGGGATAAGCTTGTTTTCTTTTCCGCGATTCTTGACTGGGACTAAGATGCCTGACGTTGTGATGCTTGCGCTCATCGCACAAACTTTTTCAAGCCAGCGACCTGCTTCTCAGTCAGCTGCTCACCATACTTTCGGGTGATTGAATCGAAGGCCTTTCTCTTGTCAGTCTGACCTTTGATGTATGCAACTGCTTTGTCCATGATGTTCTCGACTGGGGCGTCGAGCTTCTTCGCCAGCTTCTGTACATGAGGATTGTCGACCAGCTCTTGCTGCTTTGCAATGGCCTCCGTGACTTCATTAGCTGACGCAATAGACGTGTCGATTCCGATTCCGAGCATTGCCAAAGCTCGCCCGACTGCGGATGTCTCACAGTTTTCAATGTAGCTTGTTTTGTTAATGTTAGAGGATCCTTGCACCTCGTGTGCATGACCCTGAGCGATTACCTCGCCATCTCCATTTGTGATCGTGCACTTACACAGGCACTGACCTCCGTCAAGCATGTTGATGTCTGTATGTATGCCCCATCCATCATACTTGTTTTCTTGACGGAAGAATTTGATACGTTCGTTTACCTCAACGTACTGCTTACCACGTATGTTCGTGGTCTTGAACTTGTAATTAGACATGAATTAAATTGTTGATTGGTTGTGCAAGGTAGCCATTTTTCTCTTTTTATCCAAGGATTCTATGAATCCATCTCGTCTTTTTTGTAGTGCGACGATGGTTTTGTTGAGGGCTTCGATCTCATTCTCGTAAGAGGATGCGGTCTTGCCCTTCCCGTTAATCCTGGGCATCAGAGCATGCCGTCGTGCAAACTTCTCCACCACGTCAAGAGCAACAGCATAGTTTCTCCTGTACTGGGGCGAATAGTTGTAGTACACCTGATGTTCACGGCAAATGTGGATTGCTGTTGTATGATTGGTTTTGCCCACCATCTCAGCGAGCTGTCTTGTGGTGCCGTATGGACTGGCTGCATTGACGAGGGCATTGCGTAGCTCCACCTTCTCTCGTCGCCTGTTATCTGGCTCCAGATACTCACCCATCTCGTACTCGTAAGCGATGCGGATGTTGTCTAGTATTTGCTCAATGTCATTCTTCATCTTCTGTAATTAAGGAGTTGGCCATACGCTGAACGTCGATGTAGTGTAGCAACGATCGCATGATGTCTGTCATGCCGTTGCGCATGGCGGTTACACATTCCGTAGGATCGAGCGTGAAGTTCTGCTCGATGCCTAGGTCTTCTAGGTCTTGCTCTTGTGAGAACATGGTGGTGAAGCTGTCGACCAGCTCCTGAGAGACTTCTTCGGATACCTCCAGATATGTGTGGATAACAGTCTCTGGTGGCAATTCAAGCCATGTGTCGAAGCCTTGCTCTACGATGTCAGCCTTTATCATCCCGAGGGCTGACGTCTCCGCCTTTGTCCCGTCGAGGTAGCGCTCCATCCAGTCCATCACTTCCTGTTCCGTCATGTTGTCTTAGTTTTTGTAGTTCACGTTCCATTAGTCTGCGTCTTGATCGGGCGCTTCCGCCCTCGCCTTTGGATATGTTTCGGATAAACCTCACGTATTTATCCATACACTTTTCGTTTGTTCGTTACCATTACGTTGAATTTTAAGTTATCTGCATTGTTGAGTGTATCTGTATGCCAGTGTGGATTCTTGCGTGGGTTGTACTTGTAGTGGGTGAGCTTACCCAAAGCGGGCACCGAATCTACGACACACACTTCATTACATGCAACCCAAGCGCACACTGTTTTATTGTCTCCGTCAAAAATTTTCTTGGCAGTGGTAGCGTGATTGCCCAACAAGCAATCACGCATGATGATGCTACGTGTGTCAGGATCGTGGTACTCCTTGGTCCCGCGTAGCTTGTCGAACACCTGCCACTTCATGAAGTTTTCACCTTTGGCGAGGTGAAAACGGACTCGATATCTCTTTAAGTTTTTCATCTTGCATCATTAGTTTCTGTTTCGCTTCGTAGTCTCGGAGCATACACTCCAGCATCATCTTATCACGAGGTCTTCGGTATAGCTCGTATGCTTGCATCTTGTTGTCGATGCACATAGCGAGGTGCTCCATGTATTCGTCAGTCATTCTTCTTTTCTTCTTGGTCGTCTACTCCGTGGATACGGCACTCGAACTCTTTGAGCGCACACAATCCCTTGAGCGCACCCACTACAAACTCTTCGCTGTACTGCCCGACGTTGTCTCGCATCCATTCGAGGTCAAGCTCATCGTCGAGGTGGACGTCTCGTGCGAATGTCACTTCGAAGTCACCGCAGTATTCGTTCTCGCAGACTCGTATGGTTTGCCCTTCGAGTTCAGAGACAGCATCGACGACGCCTGATTGCACACCCTCACGGAAGATGGCGATGGCTACATCCTTGGGGATGACGGGCATAGTGGGGGTGTCTTCACGAAGGCGGTCAAGTGCTGCCGTCTCTATCTTGAGACACTCTTTGAGATTGGCAATCTCACGTTCGAGGGCGGCCTCACGTCCTGTCTGCTCTGCGTAGTTCTGCTTGGCCATCTCTTGGCGAAACTCCATCGACTCGATGGTTTGCTTGGCAACGGAGATAGCCTTCTCTGCGTAACGGATGCTCGCTTCGAGCTCGTTCTTGGATTCTTGTACTGAATTCATTGTTCTTGGGTTTGGATTGGGCAGAGCCGTAGCTCGTGCATGTTTTCTGATGTGTTGTCGGTGTTGAACCGAGTCCATGAGATAGGGTCTAACGTGAAGTCGTATAGGTCTTCGTTGAGTGTGGTGTCATGCACCTCGATTACTACCTCTGCGTTGTCGGGGTATTCTGCGATGAGGTCAAGCAGTTGTTTCTTCGTCATTGTTCTTGGGTTTGGGGATACGGAAAGCGTGCATTGAGTAGTCGTCCACGTCGATGAAAGCGTGGTTGCGGTAGTACACAGCGGAGATGAACTCCGTCAGTTGTTCGAGTCCGTCAACAGCATCCGAGGTGGAGGCCATTACGTCAGAGGACACACGAGCCACCAAGGACATACACAGGGGGGTGTAGTCCCATGCTTGGGTGGCATCGAGTTGGTCCCACGTCAACCAGCACGACTCGGTGGAGTCACTGCGGTTGGACATATCAAGCTCGATGATGCGGAACACCTCGACACTTACGTCGTCCATGAACTCCGCAACGTAGTCGTCGTGCTCCATGTCAGAGGGGACACAAGCGTGGTAGTTCTCGTAGTCACGAGTGAGGGTGACGTAGATGTCAAGCTCTCGGTGGTCGATGTTGACGCACATCTCATCCTTGCGGTACTCGTCGAGGATTTGCTTGATGTGCTTCTCTGCGAAGCCCCGCTTGGGGAAGAACTCACAGGTGGTGTCGGAGTACCCTTCGAAGAGTCCTGCGACGGCGTGGATTACTGCGTATTGTTTCATGACTTGATGTGTTCGGTTGGAATGAAGTATGCTTGGGATTCACCGACTGAATCGTAGTCGGCAAGGATGGCGTGGTCGTCGAACCATGGCTCATCCATGTAGGTCTGTGACTCGGGCCACAATACAAGGGTGTAGTTCATGTTGATTGAATTGAAGTTTGTAAAAAATTAGTAGCAGAGGGTGGAGTCGAACCACCACACAAGCTCATACTCGTTGCCATAAGCCCTCGGTAAAGGGTAGAAGGAGTAGCTATTGCCGTGTACACACCAACCCACATCCTCATGTGGTAAGTGTCTCTGCCATTGACGCAACTTGATTCGTTCGGCTTGCACGTCTGCAAGTGTACTGAGATTCAGAGCTACATCAATATAGAAGGGAGGAGGGGAATCGAACACCTCAAGCTTGGCACTGCGGGGCTACCCGTCCTCCAAGCATCACCATGCTCCCTTGAAAAAGGTGGGGGGAAGGTGTGACGTTTCACACTCGCATCCTTACGATTGCATCCCGAAAGGCGTCCCCCCTGTGGTCAAACTTCAATCAACCAAATCCTTTGATTCGTTTTGCCACTTGTCGTGGGCTTTGTCTACGGCGGTGTTGATAGCCTCCGCTTGTGCTCGGTCGATTGCCTGTCCCTGCATACGGGACAGCTTGACAATTACTTCGATGATGTTATCCATGGCTGTCTCTTTCTGTTGGTGTCATTTCCATGGTTACATCCCATGTGGCTTGGCAGTCTTCGCACTCGTAGTCGTGGCACTCCCGCACCCAACCACTTGCTGACCAACCTGTTTCTTGTGAGCCGAGGAAGATGCCCTCGCCTCCACACTTGTGGCACTTATCGTAATCTTTCATGTTGTGTTATTTGCTCGTTGATTTGACTCCCCACCACTCAATCTCTTCGTCGTGGATGCGGAAGCTGTATGTTTCTTGCAGGGCGTCGTTCCATACCTCGTCCAACCACACGCCGTGGTCGTCAGGTGCGCCCTGCACATAGGAGGCAGGGAAGCCTTGTTCTTGCAGTGCTTTGACTGCACGTTCGCATTTGTCTTGTGTCATGTCGTTGGGTTTTTGAGGTTGTCTACAATCTCACGCGCTTTGAGCAGGGCGTATGTCTGCTGTTGTGTGTATGTCCCTGACCGCTGTGGTGAGGGCAGGTAAACCATCTTGTAGTTGATGTGGCAAAACTCTCGTCCTTCGACGATTCGTTGTGCGATGTACTCACACATTTGATTTTGTGTGGTTGATGTTGTTGCAATGAAGCCCATGTTAAAATGTAAGTGAGTGAACGATTTCGGTGTCAGACATGACTCCTGCATCTTGCAGGTACTTCATGCAGTGAGCTACGGGGATGCCCTTCGCGGTTGCATCCTTGATGAACTTGTTGGCCTTGATGAGCCGTTCTGATTCGTCCAAGCCCTCGAAGGCTTTGCGGACAGCGGAGTAATCCATGGTTTTGAGGTTTGAAGTTTGACATTGAGAGGTGTTGTATATATACTCTCTTCACTACGTTCAGAGAGAGTATATATACTAACACTCTCTATTAAGGGTAGTCCGAAGTTCCGATGCCGAACTCTGTGAGGTCTACGTATGTGTCCTCGTCGTAGGCGTCGCACACCAATGCGACAGCCTCGACGTCATCACACTCTACGAAGTAGAGGAAGGAGAGGACGAGTTCTTCGTGGCACAGGCCACGGAAAGGATTGTAGTTCATCGGCTCAAGGTTTCGATTGCGTAACTAAAGAGCATGAAGATGCCCGTGGTGAACACGCTCGCACAGAGCGCATAGTCGATGTACATAACTGCTTGTAGCATTGATTGAAGTTTGAGGGGTTAATTTACTGATTGTCAAAGGGTTTCACGGACTTGACTCTGTGTCCGTCGGGCACAAGGTCGAGTGCCCGTTGCTTGGCATGGTCGAGTGACCACGCCTTGAACACGATGGCGTCCCAATCGTCGCGGTCGTGGCCACGATAGTGCACCATTCGGTACTCGTCGGTTGGTACCGACTTAGGGAGCCAATCGCTCGTCGTGCCCCGTTTGGGGTAGCGTTCCCATACATTCATAGGTAGACGGATTCAGAGTTAGCAAAATCGTAGATGGCCTCCTCTCCGCGCTCCCTGCCCAAGGCGATTGCCTCTTCGCGGTCGAACACGATGTCGGCCACCTCGATGTAAGCGTAGTTGTCGTCGTTCACCCAAGCACCGATTACCTGCGTAGTCGTGTCGGGCTGACGCTTCATAAACTCAATTTTGAGTTCCATCGTGTAGCGGAAGGCGTTGAATGACAACAGGTTGTTGTCCACACATTCGACGCTTTCCGTAGCACCCCCCACGGCATACGCCTCCCGTGTGGGGCTGTAGCCGTCAAGGTCTTTGTCAACGGAGAATCCGTTGCCGCTCTGCACGTTCAGGTAACGCAGGAGCATAAGGTCATCGGTCATTTTCATTGCTTGATGATTTGAGCAACGATAGCAGACGATGAAAGAAGGGCATCTTCGATGCTGTCTTGCAGGTCGAAAGTTTCTTGCGTGTACTCGATGTCGCCTGAGTCAGCCCACACCTCTGAAACTCTATCGCTCAAGAGGTCAGGTGCGTAGTCGAGCAAGTGCTCGGTGACAAGGATAGCCAGGTCTCGGATGTCGTCTTTTGTCATCGTAGATGGTTTTTGAAGTTTGATACAGACACCCCAAAGGGGTGTTTCGTCCAATCAGGACTCGTCAGTGTACCTGTGAATTGAGATTACATCTCAATCAAGTCCTCCAAGGTCATCTGCTCAAGGCAGGTGAGTTCGTCCCACTCCGTGGTCGCACGGATGTGGTCGAAGGAAAGATGGCTGTCGAGGATGTCAGCAATAAGCTGACGGCGGGTATCTGCAAATGTCTGCATTTGAGTTGAATTGAAGTTTGACAATGAGAGAACGTTTCCAAGAGTGTCTTAGTATGTATACTCTCTTCACTACGTTCAGAGAGAGTATACATACAAGACCTCTAAGGGGTCAGTCGTAGTTGGCATCGACCCACAGCAGGGCGAGCGTCACGATAGTGAGCACAGGGCACACGGCGTAAAGGAAGAAGTTGATGTCCATCTTCGATGGGATTAGAAGGGGAGTTGGTCGAGTCCAACTTCGTTGGAAGGAGAAGGCAGAGTCGTAGACTCCATGTGCACAGCCAGCACTGCGGTGAGAGCCTCAATCTTGGCTTCCAAGGAAGCCACTCGGTCAGCTTCGCTGACTCCCGAAGCCACCCTCTTGGCCTCAAGCTTCGCTTGCTTCTTGGCCTCGTTCTTGGTATCCATCTCTTTCAGAGATGCTTTAGCTTCCTCAACGGAAGCTTTCTTGGCTCCCTTCTTTGAGGGAGTGACAACTCCGTCGGCTTTGCCGTGGAAGGCTTTCTCTTGGCTGTCAGCAACTCGTTGCTGAGTAGTGGCCGTCTTACGACGGCGACGCTTCGTCTTAGTCTTCTTCGAAGACTCTTTAACCTCTTCGAGGTTAGTGACCATCTCCAAAGCTTCTGAAAGAAGCTTGATAGCCAGAGCTTTACGCTCTGCTGTTGGACGGAAAGTGGCTTGGTTCACTGCCTTACGGCAGTCTTGGAAATTGAAGTTGTTCATCGTAGATGAAGTTTGAAGTTTGACTTCCCAAAGGGCCGACTCTCAAAGCCCCTTAGGAGGGAATAGAAAGAAGAGAGAGTCATAGACTCCTCTCTCTCTTCTTCCTATCCCTCTACTTTCCCAACTTGTCATTCCTCTACGAAGTAGAGTAATGGTTGAAGCCAAACCTCGGTAGTCGCAGGAAGCCAACAAGTTGGCTCGTAGGCTACGGCGCCGTGCACAGCTCCGCCAAGGGTTTTGCTGTTGAAGTTTTTAACCTCAATACGTAGTATTGAAACGTCAACAAAACACCCTTTGTGTCACCCCGTTAAGGGGTGGATTTCCCGATGTTCTACCGAAGGTAGGGGGATTGTCCTTCCCTTCGGGACAACGCCTACGAATGCTACATTCAACCCTTGGTTGAGTGTAGCCAGCCTAACTGACTGAAAGTCAGTGCATAAAAAAGCTGAAAGTTTGGCGCAAACATTGAAAATGTTTGGGAGCCGAAGAGGTCTAACCCGTTTCGGGTTAGCTTGGCCAACGCTATATAACATATATAATCCCCACCCTAAACATTACTCCCAAAAATTTGCGGATCAGTTAGTGGATTCACCAAAAATCCGCTAACTAACACGGTTTCAACCCCTTGCATGGATTGATTAGAGTACCACTTGACGGTTGACTTTTAAGATTTTCTGTTATACCTTTGCAGATAAGTACATGAGGCGGTAATTGAGTGGGATGCTTGTGGCATCCTCACCATTTATAGCTCTATATACTGTTAAATACGCCCTAGCTATACAATGAAGACTGTAAGAAAGACCTCAACAAAAGGATACAGGTCAGATAGCCCTGATCGGAACAATCCTTTCAACGTAATTAAGTCGGGTAATATCTCGATGAAGGGGGTCCCTCACCCTGTGGTGGGTTTTGACAACACTGGTGCAGTTAAATTTATGAGGCCTGGGGGTGAGTATCGCTTCCCAGGGGACACTGTTCTGGAGATACCCATGTATCAGGACAGCGGCGTGCTACCGCCGCCTGTCTCACCTAGCCTAATCGCGCCTCCTCCTAGGGAGGATAAGCTCACCCAGGATGAAAGGTCCTACTTCGAGATGGGTGCAGACATTCTTAGAGGTCTCGCTCAACCATTAAGCTACATGAGGGAGATAAGTGAGGGGAACTACGTACCAACTCAAGTGGAACTAGAGTCTAAGGGTATCAACCCCATGGACGCTGTCATTGCTTTGGCCAACCCAGCGGATCACATCTATGCCTCTCTTGCAGAGCAGGGCTTGATAAGCGACCCTAATTACCAGAGAGACGATAACTTGACAACAGGCTCTCCAGGCCTGTTGGGTCTTGTTGCTGGCAGCGCTCCAACAAGAGTGGCAAAGGTGGCAGAAGACACGTTCGATTTAGTTAAGGGCGCTCGTAATTTAGATAACCCTAACGCATCTACAATTCAAGCCTTAAATCTTTCTAAAGAAAGCCGAAGGCCTTCTAATGTTTTCGAACCTACAGCAAACGTCTCTAGACAGCCTCAAAACATTGTTGGAGATGTGGTTATGGCGCCTGACGCCACTCAAGAAGGGGTTGAGTTTACTAGAAGGTTTTACGACGATCCTCAAACCCAGCAGGCTCTTAGAAAACAATACTTTCCTGGGGGGTACTCAGTAGATGAAGCTAGAGATGCAGCCTCTAAGTTGGATGTTATAGACAGGGTCCGATCTGACGTTCTTGGTAGACTGGCAGGAGAGAGTGGCCTTATAGATGGCAAGACTTGGGAGAGAGAGATAAGAAAAGGTGTTGAGGCTGCAGGCATTACTATGGATGATTTCTATAGAGCATACCCAAGCCTGCCTGTTAATGATATCTATAGAGTAGATCCTTACGGTCCTGACTTTTCAAGCTTCCCAGAAGGAACGGAGTTAGAGTTCATGTTTCAGCGGGGGGCAGGCGCTCCTCGTATGCAGCTTGATCCAGTTAGGGCAGATGGCGCTCAGGGTATTTATGACTGGAAAAACGATCAGATCATTGGGAACCCAGATGAGATCAGACGTCTCGGAGCCCAAGAACAAAGAAGGCTTGGGGCTCACGAGGCTGGTCACTACGCATCCTTTAGAGCTATATCAGACCCGACGAGTAAACTTGGGAAGTCCTACAGAAAAAATCTCTCTGAAATAACACGCCCAGAGGTTAAGCCCTATATATCTGGAGAGCTTCGTTGGGATCAAGTTGATGTAAACCCAGCCGCCACACAAGCTCAAAAGACTTATGCTTACTTGTCTGACCCAACAGAGATAGCTACGAGAGCTATAGAGTTGAGGAATGCCATGTCTGAGATTCTTTTAACCCCTAAGTATAGTTCTCTTCCGAGGGAGTCTATGAGAGATATATTGATGGGTGACTTCTCATCAATAGGAGGGGGCAAAGGTTTTCAAGAGCTAATGGCAGATATGAAGTCGAAAAACATAGAGCTCCCAGAAGAAGAGTTCTTTAACATATTTGTTGGCCAAGGGAATGGCAGCAGTGGCTTTGACAACCAAAAGGTAGACTCTATCAGTAAGCTTCTCAAAACTTCATTTGTCATTGGAGGCGCCGCAGCTGGATACGGAGCCATGCAGAACGAAGGTCAGACATCGGGTAGTATGTATGCAGGAGGTAAGATCAAGCTAAAGAAGAAGGAAACCCCTGGCTTCGGTTTGATAAAGGGCCGCAGTTGATGCTGCGGGCCCTCAAGTCATTTAAATAAAATAGTATTATATTTGCCTCATGGCAACCCTGACAGTAACCATAACGGAGGCGGTATCCCTTAACGGTGCCTCTCGTGGTTCAACGAACACTCACACAGAGACTGTTACTCAGATCGACCACAGAATAGTCGACTGTCTCCACTCTGCTGAGCAAACCGTTGTTCTCTTTGACTCTGCTGTTGCGGCTGGCACCATAAAGGACGGTACCCTCAACTACCTTAGACTTACCAACCTTGACTCTACTAATTTTGTAACTATCAGAGTTCAGGGGACGAGTGAGGAATACTTTGTAAAGATCGAAGCTGGAGACAGCTTCATACTCAATAACTCTCTTATGGATGCTAATGCCGCTGGCTCTGCATCCGTTTCTTTAAACAACATCAACTCAATAGGCGTGCAGGCAGATACAGCTACTGTCGCCGTCGAAATTTTTGCAGCAGCATGAATCCTATGAAAAAAACACCCTCTTACGCAAAGAGCGGTAAACTCACTCCTAAAGAAGCAAGGCTTCTTAAAGCCCTCATGGGCAAGCTCATTGGCGAAGAAGGCATGCGTGTCATGCAGGCCAGCGGTATGACAGGTGGATCACCGAGCTTTCTCCAAAGAATTGTAGACGAAGCCAGCCAAGTTGCTTCTGGTGTAGGTTCCGCCATTAGTGGAGAAGGTTTCGGAAAGGGTTATAGCGAAGCAGAAGCCCGTGACCGAGCAGAAGACGCTACTGGCGTTGCAGGAAAGACAGATGCAGCCCTTACTGCTGCTGGAAGATTAGTTAGCGATATCTTTGACGATGAAGCTTCTAATGCGAGACTTTATACAGGAGAGACCATCGACCTCATGGGCAGAGCTGGGGATGCTTATGACAGAGCCAGAATGACAGACGAAGAAAGAAAGCAGCTTCGTATCCAGGAAGCTATGAGAACGAACAGACTCACTGGGCCTGCTTCACAACGGTCTGACACCATCACGCAAGAGCAGCTCGAAAGAGCTGGTGGAACCTCTACGGATCTCATAAACCTCCTTGCTGAAGGCAAGATGAAGGGTACCCGCCCAGCGACAACCTTTAGTCAAGCAGTAGAAGAAGAGAGAAGAAGAGGCCTCCCAGGAGGGAGTCTTTACCCAGAGGCTCAGAGCGATCTTAGACGATCTGTCGGATTTGGTCCACGCTGAGGTCTCTAAGCACGTAAAACTTATAGCGAATAAAAAAGCCCCCTTTCGGGGGCTTTTTCTTTGTCCTGCACCTGACGTTTACATGATCGTCTGGAAGTCTTCCGTGATGTGAATCGCCCCATCTTCCGTAGTGGTGAAGTATCCGTCTGCGTGCTTCACTGTCAAGCCTTCTTCAATAAGTCCGTTTACTCGATTCTCATCAAAGTACATGAGCACTGACCCGTTCTTCTGCCCGTTAGAGATAGACTGAATCAAGTATACTCCACGGTAGTTAGGGAACAGCTTGATGTTGGTGAGTCCTTTATCGTTGCTCAGTGAACGAACCACCTCTGTTTCGATCGTGCTTGTGAGATCCGCTTGAAGCAAGCTGTCGAACTGTTGAATCGTGACGTCCTTGTATTTGATAAGACGCAAGTCCTCGATAGGCATATCTGATGTCACCGTCTGGATAAGCACTGGTGAAACTGAGTGCTCTCTGTCATAGACTACTCCTGGAATGGTTGCTGCCATTGTCAAACCAAACAGGACGACTACTGCTGCTGTTGCGATCCCCAATGCTTTGACCGCTGTGTTAATTGACTCTTTCATTGTGTGTGGTGTTTAGGGATTAAATTAGATTTCGTAAATTTGAGCTTGATTGCTGATCTCATTGTATGGAGAAAAACCAATTCCCTCCAAATCTTGGATCGTAAAAATTCGTTAACCGACATGAAACTATCTAAGAACCTGTCTCTTGCAGAATGCACAAAAAGCGACACCGCAAAAAGACTTGGCATCAACAACACACCAGATGAATGGGCTACAGAAAATCTTAAGGCTATTGCGGAAAACATCTTTCAACCTTGTCGCGACCATTTCGGAGTTCCTATATACGTGTCGTCAGGCTATCGTGGGCCTGAGCTCAACCGTGCAATCGGTGGGGCGAAGCGTAGCCAACACATGGAAGGACGCGCACTCGATCTGGACTGCGACGTATTCGGAGGTATATCAAACGCTGACCTCTTCAACTACATTCGAGAAAACCTTGAGTTTGATCAAATCGTTTGGGAATTTGGTGATGAAGACAATCCAAATTGGGTTCACGTTAGTTACGTTTATGATGGTCATAATCGGAAGAGGTGCCTACGAGCTTGCAGGGATGATAATGGAAAGGTTTACTACGAAGTAATGTATAAGTCTCTGTAAATGATAGGGCTTGGATTGAATATCAGCTCCGTCTCTTCGGAGTCTGGGGGTGTAAGCAGGGGGGTTTCGTTTTCTAACACAAAGTCTTTGAGCTTTGACGGAACTAATGACTTTGCCAACTGGTCTTCCAACTCAGTTATCCCAAACCTTATGGCGGGTGGTGACTTTAGCTGGTCGTACTGGGTCAAGAAAGCTGACTTTATTGGAGCTGGTAGTGGATACAACAGTCAGTTTTTCTACGCTCTCAACTTTTTTGGCAGTGGAATTAGCACATTTCTTCTTGGAGCTGTTGGTGAGGAAAGTCACGGTACTCAGGCTAGAAAAATTACAGCCAGCTGCGTTAGGGGTACTGGATCAGGCAGCACTTACTTTAGTTGGGTAAGCAATAGCTCTATTGCTAGCGCATTCAATAATGACGCTTGGAATCATGTAGTATTTACTTTTGACACTAGCGGATCCTCACGTCTTGTTGAGTGCTACGTAAATGGATCTGAAATTGCTGGCACGGACAGCACTTCCAACAATACCAAGGCAAGCTTGAGCGGCGTTGACTTTGGTGATATCGCTCTGGGGTCACAAACATTTAATGCTGGCAGCAATACATTCGATGCAGGAGAGCTGGATGAGATTAGCTGTTACGACAAAAAGCTAAGCTCATCTGAGGTTACTGCCATATACAACAGCGGTGTGCCTACAGACGAAAGCTCTAGATCAAACCTTGTTGGTTACTGGAGACTTGAGGACGATGGAACTGATTCCAGCAGCAACAGCAACACTCTTACTATTAGCGGGGCAACCTTTACAACTGACGTACCATCATGAGCAGGACATACGCCATAATAGATACATCTGACCTCCTTACAAGAACAGCCAACGAAAGTGTTGATGGATCTGTAGATTCTTTGAGAAAAACAGTGAGGAATACAGAGAAGTCTTTGCTTAGATGGGATGGTTCACCCCCATACGGCACTGGTTCTTTGACCACCTACACTCACGAAGAAATTTTATCTATTCTTAATGATCCCGAAGGAGACTGGTGGATTGATGTAGAAGCTTATAGAAGCTACAAAGAATAATTAACGCAACTCAAACGTGGCTAAACAGGTAAACCAATATGCACCCTCCTCTAACACCAAGCGCCCTGGAGTGCATTCTAAATCAAAGACTTCAAATCACAAAGCTTCTAGGAAGTATAAGAAGTCATATCGAGGTCAAGGCCGCTGAAACAGAGAATAAAATCGCTGCACCAGGAGTCGAGCCTTCTGAGTAATCGCATACCTCACCCTGTAGTTGTACTTGGTTTCGTCTCTGAATAAGTGATCCTCCATGCTTTGTGATGGGGTCATTTTATCAAAGTGTTTGTATATGTAACCCTGCTTAACTAGTTCGTATACAATTCTTTCACCCAGTTTCTTTTCTGAATAACCATACTTTTCAGAGGCGTACTTCAGTGTCCAGAACTCTAGGTCGTATGCCCAGAGCATAAACATCAGCTCCCTTTCGAATATGTCGTTCTTTCTACAGAACTCTACAGTATTCTTTCGGAGGTCTTTTAGGAAGTTACTTTTTACGTACCTTTGATTAAGTACCGAAAACTCCCTAAAGAGTTTTCTTTTGGCAACTCTACTTTTAGGCATTGAAATGGATTTCAGCAGACACGAAGATATGGAGGAAGAGGGGTTCTGGTTCGAGATTCAGGAAATTTCTGGAGCGATAAACGAGATAGTTCACAAGTACGGATACGAAGACAGAGTTCTTTCATCCATAGTTGTGGGACTGTTGAGCCCCGTGGATGAAAACTACAGCAACATGAAAGCCTTCTTCCATCACAACCTAGACAATGAAGTCGAGGTAGAAGCTATTGCTCAGTTCATGAAGGAATCTTATGAAGCTCAATCCAAAGACCAAGGTCCAGACTTAAACGACCTGCTTGACGGATTGGGTATATCTCTGAATTAAGATGAAGCCAATTAAAAAAAATCAAAGACCTGCGCCAAGACAAGGCGTTAGATTGAACTACGGGAATATCCCTGGAACATTCATGACTGTGCCAGTAAGTGAGTCTACGCACTTATATGCTGCTGAAACTTTTGATGGAAAAAACTGGTTTGCATTCCCTACTCTTTTCCAAGATCCAGACGGTACGTGGGTGGATATGTCCGAGTATCACCAGAGGGGAGACTGGGAGCCTGTATATGAGGAGGCTAAGAGGCGCGGTGAGGTCATAGACTTTGGAACAAACAAAGAAGAGGCTATAAGATTTGGCGAGGGCAGTTGGAAATAAAATACAATGAAAGGACTTATTAGAAAAATTATAATCGGGCAAGACCCGAAGAACGCCATGGCCTATTATGTAGGCATGAGGGCAGGTAAGGGTGAGGTGTCTACGATCATCATGGATGATAGACACATGCACGTTCACGGAAAAACAAGATACCTCGTTTACATCAGTGTCGATGGTTCTGAGGTTCTTTGGAAGGCAGTGGACGAGATGCCCTGTATTGTAGAATTTGATTTAAACTTTTAATGAAAAGCATGCTTGGCTTTGTCGTTGAGATTCCAAAAAAACTCAACGACACCGTTACGCTCGGAAATGGCGTAGAGATCTACATGGAGACAAAGTTTGACCAGTTCAAACACAGGACCACAAAGGGAACTGTTGTTTGCCTACCTGCCAAACACGACACCGATGTGCAGATAGGTGACACCTTGTACTTCCATCACCTTGTTGTCATCAATGGGGGAACTCCTCTCCCAGGCTTTGAGGACTGCTACAGCGTTAGGTACGATCCAGAAAACCCAACAAGCTCTCACGCCATAGCTTACACTCCTAAAGGATCAGATGATATTATCATGCTGTCTAAATGGTGTCTCCTTGAAGAGGTTGAGGAGGAGGAGGAGATTCAGTCTGACGTCATCGAGACAGTAAAGCTTTATGAGAGACCAACGTCTAGGGCTCGTGTCTTCAAGTCGTTCGAGGGCTCTAAGGATGAGTTTGGCATAGAAGAGGGTGACGTGGTAGGCATAAGAAACAAGTCCGACTACAGGATAGTTATCAATGATGTCGAGTACTACAGAACTCGACCACACGATATGCTTTATGTCGAAGAAGAAGTTCACAACAGTTGAGGCTGCGGAGCGATTGATGAGGTCGATGGAGGTTGCCATCAACAACATGATCGACGAAATCAAGAAGCCTGTTGACCCAGAGATCAACGGGAGCGCACGCAAGGCCGAGCTTCAATCCATCAAGCAAACAGCCACGGATTGCAAGGAGCTAATCGTTGAGAGACAGCGGTTAGAACAGATGATAAAAGACCTACAGACTAATGGAGGGATCGAAGAAGCCAAAGACTACACAGGAGGATTCGCAGAGCGATACTCAAAATAAATTTGCCTGGTGGCAAGACGAAGTGTATCTTAACCATAGGATGAATATTATCGGACAAAACGGAAACGACGGACTACACTACTTCTGGGAGGATTCCTGGAACGAAGAGTAAAGTTGGTTTTTCGACAGGTGGCCCCTCTACGAAACATGGGGTAATCAAACTGGGGCGTAGTTCAGTTGGTTAGAGCGTCTGTCTTATACACAGGAAGTCGCGGGTTCAAGTCCCGCCGCCCCAACTATGCGCCCGTAGCTCAGCTGGATAGAGCATCTGCCTTCTAAGCAGACGGTCACAGGTTCGAATCCTGTCGGGCGTACTAAATTAAATTCAATGGCTGATTATATCTGCAAGTGCTGCGATCACGAAGAATCTAAGAGTGGTGTCTCGATTAAGTTCGGACAAGACGGCGCATACCACGACATAAAGTGTCCGTGCGGAAAACACATGGAGCTTAAGAACCCCAAGACAGGCGTCCCCAGCTTTAAGCGGGACGCTCACGGTAGAGTTTACTGATGTCTAACCTGGTAGAAATAGAAGGGTATGAAGAACCTGCTATCTCAATTTGCCCCAACGGTACGAAAGGTGAGCGTATTGAACTCGGTGGGTTGGTCGTTATACTTCCCGCTCAGCCTCCCGAAAAAGAAATTTTCGGACATGGAGAGCCAGTGGATATGCAGTTGTGGCAAAGGGTTCCTATGCCTAAGGAACTGTCTCGTATTAAATCTATGGACGAGTGGTCCGAGACGCCAAGAGAGTTTCGACAGAAATTTTCTCCGTATATCGAAGAGGAGTTTCGCCGTAGGCGTGAAGGCTTTTGGTTTTTCAATGCAGGTGTCCCTACATATATCACGGGGAGGCACTACATGATGCTTCAGTGGACCCGCATGGATGTGGGTAGTCCCGACTATTTAGAGTTCCAAAGAAATATTTTCTTACATTTGTCTGCGTGTGAGGCGGACCCAAGGTGCATTGGGCAGCTGTATACGAAGTGCAGGCGGAGCGGATACACGAATATCTGCTCGTCTGTACTTCTCGATGAAGCCACACAAGTCAAAGACAAGCTTTTGGGGATACAGTCGAAGACTGGTAAGGACGCCCAAGAGAATATATTCATGAAGAAAGTCGTGTCCATGTTCAGGCACTACCCTTTCTTCTTCAAACCTATTCAGGATGGAACGACCAATCCGCGCATGGAGCTGGCTTTTCGCGAGCCGAGTAAGAGAATCACGAAGAATAATAAGACTACGCAGACGGGCGAGGCTCTTAATACGGTAATCAACTGGAAGAACACCACCAACAACGCTTATGACGGGGAGAAGCTACACATACTCTACCTTGACGAGGCTGGAAAGTGGGAGAAGCCAACAGACATTAGGGATGCCTGGAGGATTCAAAGGACTTGCCTTATTGTCGGTAGAAAGATTGTAGGGAAGGCGCTGGTGGGTTCTACAGTGAACCCCATGGATAAAGGAGGCAAGGAGTACAAGGACCTGTGGGAAGATTCAGATCCGCTTCAGAGAAATGCAAACGGTAGGACCAGATCGGGTCTCTACAGATTATTTATACCTTCCTATGAATCACTTGAAGGATTTTTTGACCAACACGGTCGACCCATCATTGATGATCCTGATAGCCCTGTGGCTGGGCTTGATGGCGATAGTATTACTATCGGGGCTAAGACGTACCTTAAAAATGAAAGGGAAAGCCTCAGGTCGGACCCATCGGAACTCAACGAGGTAACTAGGCAGTTCCCATTTAGTACAGACGAGGCCTTTAGGGACAGCATTGATGGGAGCATATTTAACGTAGGTAAGATCTACCAGCAGATCCAGCACAACGATGAGCTGTTCCCAAACCCAGTTGTAAGGGGGAACTTCCTCTGGAAGAACGGGGAGAAGGATACGGAGGTTGTTTTCTCTCCCACCCCCAACGGCAGGTTTAGGGTTAGCTGGATGCCTCCAGATGATATACGCAATCAAGTAAAGCTTGACAGAAACAAGAAAGTAGCACCCAATGCAGAGCTAGGGGTTGGCGGGGTAGACTCGTATGACCTGGATGCTACCGTCGATGGACGAGGGTCAAAGGGTGCGCTACACATGTACAATAAGTTTCACATGGAGCACCCCTCCAATGCTTTTGTGCTTGAGTACGCTTCCCGTCCGCCTTTAGCTAAAATCTTCTACGAAGATGTTCTTATGGCTGCTTTCTTTTACGGATATCCAATCTTAATCGAGAACAACAAGTACGGCATTGCAAGGTACTTTGAATCAAGGGGTTACGATGGATACCTAATGGATCGACCTCGCCACCTCATGAGCGCAAACGCTAAGGTCAACGTAAAGACAAAAGGCATCCCATCTAACTCTCAAGATGTTATCCAGGCCCACGCCCATGCCATCGAAGCGTACATACACAACCATGTCGGGACCAATCACGATACAGGGGAAATAGGTAACATGCCTTTCAACAGAACTCTTGAGGATTGGATAGGGTTTAAGATTGACAACAGAACCAAATACGACCTTACGATAAGTTCTGGACTCTGTCTCCTCGGAGCACAAAAGTCAAATAAAAAGAAACAGGACTCTGACTTCTCATCGAAGAAGTTTCTTAGGTCGTTTAAGCCTTACTGACTCTTACTCACGTATTTGCTATATTTGCATAAATCTGCCCCTATAGATGTACGGAGATATAAACAAAAACAGCGGGAGTAAAAACTTCCCCAGCCCATTAGCGTCTCCCAAGGAAAAAGAGTCGAAGGCCTATGGCGAGAACTACGCCAAGGCCATTGAAAAGCAGTGGGGCACCCTCGCTGATAGCGGCTCTGTATTTAAGAAAAGATCCGACGTATTCGACAAGAATAAGAAGTACGCTAACGGAACACAGGAGACCGCCATATATAGGAAGCTGTTGACCACGTTGGACCCCAACGGTAATGATGGCACCCTGTTGAACTTGGACTTTACTCCAGTTCCAATACTGCCAAAGTTTGTCCGTATAGTCGTTAACAATGTGTTGTCAAGAAAGCCTGCACCCAACGTGGAGGCGATAGACCCATTGTCAAGCAGCCAAAAGGATTTAGAAAAGAAGAAGCTTGAGGCCGCAGTTATTGCAAAGCCTCAGCTTCAGAAGCTAAAAGAAAATACAGGTCTCACTATAGGCAGAGACCCTGACCAAATACCAGACTCTCTTGAGGAGGCGGATATCTTTATTGGCACAAACATAAAGACTGATGCAGAGGTCGCAGCTCAGATGGCTGCAACCATGACTCTTGAATGGAACGACTTCAATGACACAACCTTTAGAAGGTGTGTGAATGACCTCGTATCCTGCGGCATGGCCGTCGTAAAAAGAAACAACGACCCCAACTACGGAATTACTACTTCTTATGTGGATCCCTCTGAGTTTGTTCATAGCTACACCGAAGACCCCAACATGTCTGATCTGGTGTACGCAGGCCATGTGAAAAGGATTACGATATCTGAGCTTAAGAGAATTTCTCTTGGTGAGATAGACGAGAAGCAGTTTATGAAGATTGCTACTGGTGTTGCCGACAAATACGGCAACAACAGATCTAGTCTCAACAAGAAGTCTTTCAACAACTTGACCAATACGACGGACTACGGTTACGACGAATACCTGGTTGACGTTCTTGAGTTTGAGTTCAAGTCGGTTGACTGCGTATACTTTGAGGAGAAGCAGAGCCAGTACGGGAACATGGGCTTCTACTACAAGGGATACGAGTACAAGGAAAAGCCTGGCAGTGTTTTCGAAAGAACTCCTCACAAGATGGAGATCGAGACTGTCTACGGAGGTCAATACGTTCTTGGTTGCGGTGTCCTTTTTGATTACGGAAGAAAGAAGAACATCCCTAAGAACGCTCACGATCTGAGCAAGGCAACACTGTCTTACTCTTGCATATCTACAAATATGCAAGAGATGATCCCTAAGTCTTTGGTCGACGGCTGCATCGGGTTTGCCGATATGCTCCAACTTACCCACCTGAAGATTCAGCAGGCTATTGCGAAAGCCAAGCCCGATGGCTTGATCATCGACATCGAGGGACTGGAGAATGTACAGCTTGGAAAGGGCGGTGAATTGCAACCCCTAGACTTGCATGACATCTACGAGCAGACTGGTGTGTTCTACTACAGAAGCAAGAACCCAGAGGGCGGATTCCAGAACCCACCTATCAGGGAGATTGGCAACAGCATCAGGAATATCAACGAGCTTGTAAATATTTACAATCACTACCTGAGGCTGATCAGAGACGCTACTGGTATTAACGAGATGATGGATGGCAGTACCCCCAAGGGAGAGACCTTGGTGGGTGTTCAGCAGAACGCAATCAAGGCTGGAAACAACGCCATATACAACATCACGGAATGCTCTATGGTGTTGTTCAAGAGGGTTTGCAGCGACATCGTTAAGTGCGTTCAGATTCTACCTCCAGAGTCGGTTATATTTCAAGCATACAGGTCTGCGATTGGCGACACGAACATGAAGGTCCTTTCTTCATTCGAGGACATGCCCATGTACAACTTTGGCGTAATGGTGGTGAAGGAGATGGAGGATCAAGAAAAGATCAATCTCGATCAAATGATACAGCAATCTCTTGCTCAAAAAGAGATTGACCTGGAGGATGCTCTTGCAATAAGAGAGTTGAAGAACATTGATCAGGCAGAGAGGCTTCTTATGGTTCGCAGAAAGAAGCGTAAGGCAGAGGCTCAACAACAACAACAGCAGGCACAGCAGGCACAAGCTCAGGCCGCTCAGCAACAGCAACAGGCTGCTGCTCAGGCGGAGATGCAGAAAGCTCAGGCAGAGGCTCAGCTAGAGGCTCAGAAGATACAGCTCAAGGCTCAAGCCGAGATACAGGTAGCAACCACTCTTCATGAGTTGAGGAAGGAGATAGAGATGATAAAGGCTCAAGCTACCCTCGGATTCAAGACCGATGATCAGGAGTTTAGAGAAAAGATAGAAGTCCTGAAGGAAGACAGAAAAGATGATAGAGTCAAGAAGCAGGCGGCTGCCCAGTCCAAACTGATGTCTCAAAGAAAGGGGCAGAGAGGTGAGCTGCCTGATGTTCAGGACCAAGGAAACTCAGTAACTGAATTATTTAATCTCTAATGGCTACAGTTAACACAGACATAGCTCAGGAGCTCGACATCACCTGCAGAAGAGGTGATTCATTTGTGCTGTCTATTAGCTTCAAGGCTACAGACGGAACAACCCCTATAGATATATCCAATTACACTTTCAGGATGGAGGTTAGGGAGGAAGATACCGACGACGGCCCCAATCCAGTTCTTAGTGCCGATAAGTGTGTGATAGACGTAACAAGCGGGACGAACGGTCAGGTGTCAGTATCTATCGACAAGTCTGACATGGCCACCGTGGTGGGAGGCACTTACGTCTACGATATCCAAGCCACCGTTGGCATCAACACCACCACATGGGTCGCTGGTTCCTTTACTGTAAATGAAGACGTCACCGTTGGTTACAATGCGTTGTGATGTCTTCGTCTTCTGACATATCAATAGATACGTCTACGAAGTCTTCGAGCATCTCACTAAGTCTTGACTCTGACGGAACGAGAACCAATAGCTCAACACTCACTGGCTCGTTTGGCGTCAAGCCTTCCCCATTAGACATTTCGATAGACACGAGCGATGTCTCGTCTAATTTGAACTTCGACCACAGGCCAGTTAAGACCAATGTAGGGGGTATAAAGGTTAGCCTGCCTTTTCAGAGACCCTCTGTGAGTGTCCCACTGGGGTCTAAGGGCTTTGTTCAGAAGAGTGACTTCTCATCAGAAGCGGCATCTAGATCTTCTCTCCCTTTGTACCCAACCCTGACAACTGCGGCTAAAGTAAGCCTGACGTACAATGAGACTGGGCCTGATGGTAACGACGGCTGGCTTAAGATACTCGTTACTGAGGACCTTACGTATGGGTATATCCAGGAAGGTTATGACGGCAGTGGCCCCTCTTTTAAGACTCACAACCCAGCCGAGTATCCAGACTTCAACCCATATACTGCTGACAAGCCTCTTAGTGGCGATTTGTATGATCACGTCAAATATACCGATGCTTATGACGCATACATAAACCAGTCTGACGACCTTTTGCCCAAGTTCCCTAGAGCCAGATTTAAATACAAGATGGCCATTAGGGGTTCTGTTCCAGGGGACACTGTAGCCATTGGTAGTTCTTGGGCAAATAATCTATATGATGGTGATGGTGATTTTGTGTACCCCATTTTTGACGTCAATAATGTTTTATTTGGGCCGTTTTACCATATAAACGGTGAGTTCGGCATTCCTACTTTACCGCTTAAAGACGGCGGCCAGATAGAGCAAGACTTGTTTAATTCATTTTATCAATATGACAAAAGTTGGTCAGCAAGAATTGTTGATTCAAACGGCGTGGCACAAACGATATGGCCTTCCGCTTTGCAGAGAATTAGGCAGGAAAGCAGGGATTTCGGACAGATAGTTTCTGACGCCCCTTGGAGCTGGACCTTTACTTTCCTACATTTTCCTCCAGTCACCAATGTCTTTCAGCAACATCAAGTTTTGCCTGCTGGCACGTATGTCCTGCTAAAAGACTTTGAGTTTTCCGTTGTTGACGAAATATCTGCCGTTGAGGTTAGCGTGCCTGGATTCCAGGGTGCCGACCCAGATCAAATAGCGGCAGATAGAGACGCCATTTCAGAACAAATAAAAAATCAATATGAGTAAGGAGGCATTGAGCGCAAGAATCAAGCGCATGCTTAAGAAGCATGGCTTATCTGGTGTAAACAAAGCAAAGAGAACCCCTAAACACCCAACGAAGTCTCACATTGTTTTGGCTAAAGAGGGTAATAAGTTGAAGCTTATAAGGTTTGGCGAGCAAGGAGCCAAGACAAATCAAAACGCAAAACAACGAAAGGCCTTTAAGGACAGACACAGAAAGAACATCGCTCGCGGTAAGATGAGCGCTGCTTGGTGGGCCAATAAAGTAAAGTGGTAATGAACACAGTAAAGTACAACAAGGGAGGTAGGCTCAAGGTGAGCTCAAAGACCATGAGTGTACCACCACCCAGCGGCTATCACTGGATGGAGGAGCGTGGCAGGTACTTTTTGATGAAGGGGGATTATAAGCCGCACCCAGGCGCAGTCAAGGAGGCAAAGTTTAAACTGGTTAGTCATGGCTAAAAAGTTTAATTCTAAGTATACCGCTGGCTCTTCTAACGTGGCAAGAAGGAAGAAGCTCATGGAGCAGATATCCAACATATACAAGAAGTACAGAGGTACTAAGTCCAAGAGAAAGAAGAAAGGATTCCCACCAGCCGTAGCAGCTAGACTCAAGAAGCTCATGGCAGAGAGAGATAAGATCTAACCATGTATCATTCAGACAAGAAAAAAACCAAGGTCATGATGTCGGGCGGTAAGCCCGTAGTCAAGATGAAGAAAAGCGGCAAGACAAAAAAGGGCGGCATGGCTGGTCTTGATGCGGCTGAAAAACAAGTGTACAGAAGAGGCCTTGCTGCGTACATGAGCTCTGGAAACAGGCCCAAGACGTCTCAACACGCTTGGGCCATGGCCCGAGTAAAGTCTGCATTCGGGAAAAGAGAGGCGGCTAAGATCAGAGCTGGCAAAGGCAAAAAGAAGAAAAAGAAATAATAGTTATATTTGTAGCAAATACTTGAAAAATGGCAACAATAAACGCAGCATTAACTATCAATAGTGGAGATCTCACAGGAGATGTGCTGTCACTTTCTACCTCTACGAATTTGACTGAGGCTGGAACTGCTACTGGATTGTCTCAGACTACAGGGTTGACTCGCAGAACTTATTCTTCTGCACTTACCGCTCAAACAGCCATACTTACTGCTTCTGAATTTACAGCAGATCAGGGTCACAAGGTTTACTTGAAGAACCTCTCTACCACTGCTGGCGAGTTCGTGACAGTTTTTGTAAACGCTCAGGAGATCGGAAGACTCTATGCAGGTGACTTCTTGTTCATCCCTTGGGCTGCTGACTCTGGTGATGACATCGACATTAAAACATCGGACGCAAACATGAGCATCGAGTACATGGCGTTCGTACAAACCTTCGCATAATGGCATCATTAAGAGTAGCCCTTAGGGTTTCGTCTGCGGACGTATTGACATCTCCTCTCGACGTAGCCGTCGCTTCAACGCTGACATGCGATTCGGGCAGCTTGGTGCGGGCCAAGGTCAAGGGTACAGCAGCTGATACAGACGACTTGGTCGTCTACAAGGCTAATGACAAGCTTGAAAACGCATACGTTTATGTGAGGAATCTTGACGAGAGAAAAGAAAACTACATCTACGTCAGAAATGAAACAGAATCAAACACTGCCGCTGTTGCCAAGATTGGTGGTGGCGAGTTTGCTTTTATCCCTGTTGCTGTTGATCAAACCTATGAGTGCATCGCAACCAAGGTGAACACCTTGATTGAGTACGGAGTATTCGGATTGGACAACCCATCTGTAACCCTCGCATAATAGAACGACATGGCATCTAACAGCATATACAACAATGGGGGCTCAAACCTCATGTCGTTTGGTCAGCACGGTGGAGCTTACGCTGCTACGAATGTGAGCTCTGGCGCCGTGACAATACCCGCAGGAAAGGTGGTTGTCGCTGTAACATCTTTGAATGACGCCACTGAATTTACGAGCGCTGACACTGGTTTCCCTCAGATAAATAACATAGCCATCCCTAAGGGGGTTACTGTTTACGGAAGATGGAGCAGCCTTACGATTGACGGCACAAACGGAGCAGCCATCGTTTACTTCGGCCCCTGACGCTTGAACGAAATTTAATTTAATACATAATGGAAAACGAACCAACAAAACTTGAGTTTGTAGACACTCCTGAGCAGCTTCAGGCTTCTCTCGCCGCTGACGCCTCCCAAGGCGATCAGCAAGAGCAACCGCAAACACAAGAGGCGCCTGCCGTACAGCAGGAGCCTACACCAGAGCCTGAGCCACAGCAGTACGCCCAGCCTGAGCAACAAGCTCAGCCCGAGCAGTACACTCAGCCTGAATATCAGCAAGAAACTCAGCAGTACACCCAGCCTGAATATCAGCAGCCAATCCAAGGCAATGTCGATTATGAGGCTGAGGTTCAGGAGGCGCTTAAGGATTTCCTTCCTGATGCGCCAGAACAAGAAACACCTATCTTAGATGAGAGGGTAGAGGCTATCTCTAATTTCGTCAAAGACACTGGTAGAGACCCTTCTGACTGGTTTGCTTACCAGCAGCTTAACCCATCCGAAATGGATGACAAGACTGCGGTGAGAGTCCAGACAGCTTCGGAGTATCCAGGTCTTAGCGCAGAGGATCTGACCCTTCTTGTCGAAAGTAAATATAAACTCGACCCCGACGTCCATTCGGACGAAGAGGTCAGACTATCTCGCATTCAACTGAAGATTGATGCGGACAAAGCAAAACAGCAGATTGAGAAATTCAGATCTGAGTATGCAGCTCCCATCACGAATCAACCGAGTGAAGAGGTAGAATCTTTTGTAGATGAAGCCTGGATAAATCAAATGTCCTCCGAGGTAGATTCTCTTCAAGGTCTTGAGTTTAACATCGGTAATGGGAAATCCTTTACATACGGACTCGACGATTCTTACAAGGGCAACCTCAAGGAGAGCAACGCGAATGTCGAAAGCTTCTTCGATCAATACATTCAGCCTGATGGCAACTGGGACTTTGACAAGTTTAACTCTCACAGAGCTGTTGTAGACAACATTGATTCTATCGTGTCCAGCGCTTACAGGCAGGGCCTCGGTGACGGTCAAAGAGGTCTCGTAAACAGAGCTGCGAACGTTAGCATGGATACAGCCCAGAGAATGCCACAGACAAATCAAAACTCTGTCGCCACACAACTTAAAAACATTATGGGCGGTAGAGGTACAACAACTTTTAAACTCTAAAAAATTATGGCTATTACACCAAGTAACGCCGCTGACCAAACTCCTGTTGCAGGCGGTATTACAAACACTCCAGATAAGTACACGTCTATTGAGACGTTGTTGGAGTACAACAAGCCCGATGTACGGGACGAACTTATTAAGGCTTACGGAGACCAGGGTATTACTGGCTTCCTGAAGCTTACAGGCGCTGTGCGCTCAGGCGGTACTGCTGACTTCGTAACATGGTTCGAAGAAGGCAGACGTCACACCACGTTTGAGTTTGGTGCAACTACTGTCAGTGATTCTGACGTTGACGGCATCAAAGGCATTGAGTGTGTTTTGACCAAAGTCAATGGCACTGCAGTTGCTTCTATTGGCTCAGGTCTCGGCGGTGCTGTCACTACAGCAGCTCAAGTCTTGAATGTCGGTGATGTTCTTTTGGATCAGGCTACGGGTAATGTGTTTATTGTAAACTTGTTGGATACTGATAAGGATGGCTCTACTGGAGAGAACCTGTCTGTCATCGTCTCTAGAATGGATGGTACTGACGGAACTTCTTCTATGGTTGCTACCAACCAACAGTTTGCTCTTATTGGTAGCGCACACCCAGAGGGTCAAGCTGCTAGCGCACGTTCTGCTTTCCAGAAGGCTAACGTCACAAAGCTCAACAACTCTTACTTGATCGTCAAGGATCTCTACCAGGTTACTGGTTCTGCTGCAACCAACATTGGTTACATCAACATCGGCAACGGAGATTACAGATGGTACATTAAGGGCGAGATGGAGACAAGAGCTCGCTTCATGGATAAGCGTGAGATGATGATGCTCTTCTCCAGCAAGGCCAATCAAAATGATCAGGGTGGTACAACCATCTCTGGCTTGCCTGGTGACATCCCTGGCTCTGAGGGTTACTTCGAAGCAGTCGCTAAGAGAGGTATCACTGCTACGGGTGATGCTACAGCAAGAATCTTTGATAGCATTGAGTCTCTCGATAACATCTTGATTGAGCTCGATAAGGAGGGCGCACCTGCAGAGTACGCTATGTACTTGGATCGTCGCACTTCTTTGGATATCGACGACATGTTGGCTAACGGTGTTGCTACTCAAAGCACTGCTGGTTTGGCTGGTCAGTTCGGAGCGTTCAACAACCAGCCAGACTTGGCTGTTCAGCTTGGATTTAAGAGCTTTACTCGCGGTGGATACACTTTCCACAAGCACGATTGGAAGCTCATGAATGATCCACAGCTTCTCGGAGGCATGACTGCCGCTGAGTACAGAGGGGCTATGGTTCCAATGGCAACTGTTGTTGATCCTCAGTCAGGCTTGTCAGCTCCAGCTTTGGAGATGGTATACAAGGAGGCTAACGGATACTCTCGTGAATTGGAGCACTGGGTGACTGGTGGTGCAGTGATCGGTAACAAGACTGACGATTCTGATATCGCCAAGTTCCACTACCGTTCTGAGTGCCAGTTGGTTACTAGAGCTGCCAACCAGCACGTAGTATTGCGCGGAGCCTAATCGTTAAACTGAAGTGACGAGTGAGGGCTTTCGGGCCCTCACTCTAAACTTCTTAATACTATAGATATGGCAACAAAACATATTTTTCCTTTGGTTCTTGATGGAAGCCACACCACCACTGGTGCGGTTACTTGGGGAAATGATACTGAACAAGTAGGCATGGTTATCATTAACACTGATGCTGACCATGTTACTTTCGATTCAACCAACTACCCAGCTGACCTTCCTGGAGCAACCATTATTGTTCAAAATTCAGACGACTCTTCTGCTAACGTTATTATTTCTCCAGACCCTAATGGCGATGCAGATGCTGATACCATAGCGGTAGGAGTTGGTGATTTTTTGACCATAATGTATCACCCCACTCACGGATTTATTCCTTTGGGATTGACTGCTGCTGGATAAAATCTACTAGGTAACTGAGAGGGGAAACGGTCCCCTCTCTTTTACTACTCTTTTTAATTCTATTTAATTATGGCACAACAAACTAGACGGGCACCAGGCCGCCCTAAAAAGGCCGAGACACAACCAGCTGCAACAGATGTAGTTGCAGAAGCTCCCAAGCCCAAGGCGAAGAAGAGCGTTCCTATTAAGCAAAACATTCAAGAAAACACCTCGTGTGTTTACGAAGCTCTTAAGCACAAAGGTGTTGCCTTTATGCTAATGACAAAAGAGATTAGGGTCTATGACAAAGAATCAGACTCTATAAGAATTGCTAGGTATTGCCCTAACGAAAACTCAATTTGGAAAGATGAGCAGAGTGAAATTAGCAGAGTAGAGCCCATTACATTTAAGAACGGTTTTCTTACTGCAAAAAGAGAAGAGCCAAACCTTAGAAAGTTCTTGGACATTCACCCATCAAACCAAGCGAATGGAGGAAGTCACTTTAAAAAGATTGACACCAAAGTCAACTCTGAGAAAGAAGTAGAAAAAGAGTTTGAGGTTTTCGACGCTATCTCTTTGATCAAAAATTCAGAGCTCAACGACTTACTTGCTGTGGCTCTGTACTTTAAAATAAATATTGACAGACCCATTTCTGAAGTTAAGTATGATCTCCTGAAGATTGCTAAGAAGTCTCCAGTGTCATTCGTAAAAGCTTTTGATGACCCCACGGTCAAGTGCAAAGCAACAATTAGGCAGGCACTTGAATACCAGGTTATTAGGTCATCTAGAGATTCTGTTAGGTGGTATGATTCCAACGGAGTTATTGTATCAGTGCCTCATGGACAAGACCCCGTAGACATTCTCTCTAGGTTCTGTCTCACAGAAAAAGGGGCTAGCACATACGCAAGTATTCAAGACGAACTTGAGCGCATAGCGTAACGACCCCGCACCTACGATAAGAGGCCAGCCCAGTGCTGGCCTTTTTCGTATATTTGTTTTCAAACAATGACTAATGATACTCGTACAGTCAGTATACGAAGCGGTAAAAAATCTGGCAAACAAAGACCAAAAAGGATTCATCACTCCTGATCAGTTTAATTCGTTTGCAAAGATTGCACAGCTCAACATCTATTATGAGCTGTTCAGAGAGTTCGTTGAGGGTAAGAAGCTTAGAAGAAGTAACTTTGACGGTGCCAGGGCCTTCTCTCTGGTTGAGAGGTCCAAGAACGATTTGGCTGTCTTTGCCGAGAAGAAGAACTTGACCAAGGGGTCAGATGGTTTTAAGAAGCCATACGACTACTCCATGTTTATCTCATGCAACATAAACAATTCTAGCAGCACCCCCATTCACATACTCACTGATGAGGACAAGGTAAACCACCTCCTCAACAGCACGCTCTCTGCCCCAAGTGACACTTTCCCCGTGGCGCTCATGTCGGACACCATTGAGGTGTTCCCCAGCACAGTAAAGAAGATTACGCTCAGATATTACAGAGAGCCGAAGGTTCCAGTGTATCAGGCCAGGATCATCAACATCCCATCGGGAGCTTCGTTCGAAGCCTTTCAGCCAGAGGGCAGTGTCAACTTTGAGCTGCCATATCACTACGAGCAGGAGCTTGTTGCAGAGATAGCTAAGATGGTGGGCATCAACCTCAAGGATGTGAACCTCTACAACGCTGCTCAGTACGAAGAAAAGAGACAATAATGGCAAGGAATACAACTACACTAGACCAAGTAATATCGGACTTCGTACTTACGTCAGACGGTGATGACTACATCGCTAATGCCTCTGACGTCGCTATGCGAAACATAGCGCTAAGAGGCATAAGAGAGATGGGCTTTGACGTATCTAATGTGGTGAGGTCCCTTAAGCTTGATGTCTCTACATCTAACAACACAGTAGAGCTCCCCGATGATTTCGTAGATCTCATTAAGATAGGGGTGGTAGGATCGGACGGAATGGTTTACGTGTTTTCTAAGAACCCGAACATCAACTATTCTCAGTCTTATGCTGATTCCTCTGGTAACGCAGTGGGGACAAGCTCAAGCGCTAACGACGGAGACAGTGACGGAGTGTTCGATAGAGTTGACTCCAAGTCCTCCACCTCGGGCGCTGACGTAGGCTCAGATAGCATGTCTGATGCCTTTGACTCATACGTGTTCAGGAACTTCGTTCACGGTACCGATCAGGGAAGACTGTACGGTGTTGGTGGTGGTCACAAGTCTGGGTCTTACAGGGTCAATCTCGATCAGAACAGAATAGAGCTTGACACTAGTTCGAACTACAGCCAGATTGTAATAGAGTACATTGCCGACCAAGCAAGAGCAACCAACCCCACAATCCACCTCTACGTGGAGGAGGCGTTGAGATGCTACATCTACTACAAGCTTATAGAGAGAAAATCAAACGTACCACTCTCTGAGAAGTCTCGCGCTAAGTCAGAGTACTACAACGAAAGACGTAAAGCCAATGCAAGAATAAAGAGCTTCTCTAAAGAAGATGCTCTGCAAGTAATCAGGCAGAACTTTAGACAATCACCTAAGGTCTAATGAAAAGCAAGATTACACCTAGAAAGCTTAACAAGTCTATCGACGAAAGACTTCTTAAGCCTACCGATCTGATAGATGCAATTAACGTAGCTATCAGAACTGACTCTGACGGTCAGGGTGGGGTCGTCAAGAACGTGGAAGGCAATGCTCCAGCCACGTTTCTTGGCGATAGGGAAAAAACATTCCCTGGAGACAACATCGTTATCGGTAGTGTTTCTGATGATGCTATTGGGGCGATATACTTCTTTGTGTACAACAGTACGGGCGCTCACTCTGTTTGGTCTTACAGCACAGAAACCAACCAGTACAGGCTGATATTCACTGACCCTCTCTTGAACTTCCCTGCAAACGGGTTTGTTTCTGCAGACCTTATAAGAGTGAAGAGGGCTATAACTGAGGCCAGCCTTCCAGACGCAGTGGCTGAAGACGAGAATGGTGGCAGCAATGTGGTAGATGGAGATGAGGAGGTTGTAGATCCCTTTACAGATCCGTTCTTTCCTGACGAAGACGATTTTGGGGAAGCTGATATCTTGGGTTGCACTGACCCTACCGCATACAACTACGACCCCAACGCAAACACCAGCGATGGGTCTTGTGTGCTTCCTATTCCCACTCAGCTTCCTTATGCTATTGGGGTAGACATGACTCCGCTCTTCTCCCACATATACGGGAATGGTTTCGGTGCGACCGCACACACAGGCAATGTAGCCAGCGCTAACCTTCACGATGAGATGGACGGTGGTTCTAGTATTAACTGGACACTTGACCCATTTAATCAATTAGGGTTTTCTCCAGAGGCCACCGAGACGTTTCTTCAGGAGGCAATAACGGCGAAGATATCTTTCTTCGATGAGGACGATGAGTTGGTTGATTTCTATGGCCTACCTGTTGAAGGATTAGATCTTAATCCCCTTATAAGGTTGGCTGACGAAGACTTCTTTAAGACCGTTGGAAACGGGTTTCAGTTTTTAAGCCAGGGATCCCTTACTGTTGATGGGAACGTATTGAACCTGACCAGAAGGGCGGAGGTTGAGATCAGGGTTTTTGTTACGGAGCAAACTGAAATAGATCTTGAGAATTGGTTTGACCACCTAGAAGAGATTACAGGTAACTCATCTTGGAATAACAACGCTAATGATGGGCTGTACTCCGACGCTATAAAAGAATGGACCGTTCCTGTATATCTCGCATCAGAAAGAGACGGACAGTCTTTGCTTTCTTTTTTGCAAGAGAGTGATTCTCACCTTGTCACCAATGCCGTCGGATTTATGACAGAGAACGGCATACTTGCTGGGCCTAATGCGGCCAACAAGACAATGGCCGCATCAATGGAAGACGGCTCTTTATACTTAAACTCAAGAATACCAAACGTATTTGACCACTATGGCCTAGAGGAAGGCTCCGACGTGACATCTGGGGGGCTGCTTTCTTCAGGTAACTTTGGAGCGTGCCCGTTGCTGTTGTTCCCTGGCATAGGGTTTGGTTGTGACACACCTCATATCAAGGTCCAGTTTGGAGGCAGCAGTAATGTGATGGCTGGAGGGAGGAAGGCAACCCTAACATACAATGCTAATTTTGAGTCACATCCTGATTGGCCCTTTATACTGTCAACTCAGTTAGGGAACCAGAATGAACAAATTCCTTCGTACAGGCCTAGCTCTACTGTGTCTACAACAATCCCTGGAGATTTTGCATATCCGTTTGGACAGTATCAATTTCCAGCAGTCGTTGCTACCTCGAACTCAGATGACTTCGTGGTGCATCAGCAGTCTAGGTTTGCTGGCATAAACGCCACCAACCTCAACTTCTTTCTCTTTAACGACCCATACGCAACTAACATTGGCCTTCCTTCAACACCGACCTTGACGAGGGGGGTATGGAAGACTATAGGGCCAGATTTTGAGCATTCATTTGATTTTTATTTGTCTGGATACGGAACCCTCCAGAAGTACACCAAGGTAGCTCTTGGTGATCAGGCGCCTGCATTCTTTGACAACCAATCTGGGGGTGACTATGAGTTTTCTGCAGACACGACGCCATCGGACGTTGACTTCTACATATACCCAGTGGACGCTCAAAACAATAACCTGAGTGGAGCTGTTGGCAGCGCGTTCACTGGAAGCGTTACTGAATATCAGGACTTCTACAATTCCAATGGTGGAATTGGAGGTGGTTACGATCTGTCATCAGGAACTCAACTACCTTCGTCCCCAGCTAATGGGAATGCAGCCAATGGAGCTCTTGGTGTGTTTGAAGACTATGACGGCACTTGGCCATTGGGGTCTAATGAAATGTCACTCAGGGGTAGGCTCGTGGGTATATCAGACCAGACCTACATCAAGTGGAGGAACTTCAACTCCAACGTTGCCGCCATAAGGCTTACGATAGAGAGGACAGCCGACGAGGTCGTGTTTAATCAGGCCTTGTTCGGTGCCAACAGAGTTGGACTGGATAAAACTGTTGATGGCGTTGAGGTCGATGAATCAAACGATATAATTGTTGGAGACCCAGTTGACGACGTGGACACATCCACTGACGTGGACACTTCTTCAGACGACTCCACAGAAGACGTTGTCAAGGATCCTCCCTCCAGGGATGACACCATCCAGGAGCCAACCACAAGATCAGCGACAAGAGCATCTCGAAAATATAACTACTAATGCCCGCGAACAGCAATCCAAATATAACCCCATTTACAGGCAGCGATCAGGAGACAGACCCAATACTGTACTTTACTGACAACACCAATGAGCCTAGAAAGCTTAACATTAGAAGGGCTATAGGGGGCAACAATAACTTCTCTGGCAGTGGCCCAGGGTACACGCCTGGAAGTCTTGAGATGCAAGACTTCATTACGGCGTGCCCGAAAGTTCCTCTTAAGGAGATAAAGTTTGACTTTGAGTATGACCCGACAATACCGCAGTCCAACTTTAAGTCTTCTGACGGTATGGTATTCTCTTATCAGAATATTTATAAGGACGGAAGAATCACGGCCCCTGCAATATTCTCTGCGGTTGCATACCCAGAGGAGATACAGTATCTGGGATCGAAGAACATAGAGGTTGCTCAGATTCCGAACAAGTGCCTTCTGTATGTACCAAAGCCAGATACCTATCAAGTAATTAACGGGCAGATTCAGTCTGAGGTGGCAAAGGTTAGAATCCTTTTTAGGGATGGTGATCTCGGTGCAATGAAAATTATGGGTGAGGTTGCTGTCACTCAGACATCGGATCTTGAAAACTTTGATTATGCAACCACGTCAAGTCCTTTCCTGGGTACATTCACGTTTCTTAACGATAGAACGTTCGCTATTCTGGGGGAGACAGACGCAAAAAAGGTTTTTGACAATGTCCCTCAAAAGGCGAAAGTAAATGCGGTTGCCAACAACCGCATGATGTACGCAAACTACGAGGAGGGGTTTGACACGTTTGGCATATCTACGGAGGCCACCGTGATATACAAGGACAAGCCTAACGATCTTTTTGACTTCGGCATCAAGGCGGTTCCAAGCATGGTGGTGGGCTATTCGGCTGATGAGGGGGCAAACGGTAGACAGGCTGTTACCAAGAATGCTGGATTTTATCTTGATGTTTCTGGACTTCCAGATCAGATAGCCCCAGGAGATTTTTCTATTAGGATCATAGCTCAACCCAAAAGAAATTTTCACGCATACAATGCGGAGTCAAACCTCCAATCAAATGCTGGGCCGTTTAAGTCAATTCATGGCTCCTTAGAAAAGGATGAATCTCACCAGCCTTCTAGCGGTATATACGATTCTCCAACATACAGTTTTGGTAATGCCTCCACTGCTGGGAGCTACGCATCAGGAAATAACGAAGACTTAGGCGGTCAGGACAATCCGCTCTCGACCCTCTGCACAAATAGGGGAGTGGGTCTTGGGGGAACTGATGATACCGACCCTGGCAATCAGCCATACGAGAACTTTGGCTTTTCTGGAAATTGGGTTGGTCAAAATGACAGTGATTTTGATTTTGAGTTTTGTGCTGGATCTTCTGCTCAAGCCCCCCTCATAATTAAAGGAGATCAGCTCGTATTTGAGCTTGACTTTACGACCACCTTAACAAAGACAAAGGACAGTGTAGCTGAATACATAATAAGCAGACTGTGTGGAAATCTTTTCAGTGCTCAGGGTTTTGTCTCTGATAATTCCAGCCTTTCAAACGACAGGGTCGCTGAAGTAAATATAAACCTAGGCCTGCAGGACGGGGCCAAGATTGACCAGTCAGGTCCATTTGGAGACCTTATATGTATTGCTGGGCAACATCAGGGCACGGGGGCCACTGCAAGCCCCTTGAGAGGCAATGCCTTCGGATACTTTATAGTAAACAGAGCTGTCGCTAGGTTTGCTTGCGAAAGGGATAACGGAAACTACACACCTTCTGGATCGACAACCCCCGTTCATAGATGTAAGATTTGTCTCACGGAGCTTTTCGTAAATGACATAAAAACAGCCATACCCTTTCCAGAGGCTGGGTTCAGCCCGTTCGTTTATGACGACGAGACATCTTCACCCTGGGTGAGAGCCCATGGCGATTTCGCTTCCACATGCTTTTGGCCTGGAGTCAAGGCGTTTAGAAATGGCGGATTCTTTAATGGTGGCGGCGCCCAAAGTGGGTCTCCGACTAGATACTGGAATCCATCAATAGTAAGTCAGGCTTCAGGCCCCGTATCCTACTTAGAGTCAGGCGCTTGGTTCCCTGCGCCAATATCACACTGGAGGGCTTATTCAGACCCATCGTCTCTTTCTGCGAGTGAATGGAAGTCGGATGGGTTTGACGCAAGACTACCTGGAAACATTCAGAATTACATAGACAATATATTTTCTATAGCGAATAATGGGGGGCAATCATCTACGGATGCTGGACTTTCTGGTACAACTCAGGCAGGCTGGGAGGAATACTACACTAGCACTTCGGGATCGTTTCCTTATCAGTGTATTCCAGGATATTCAGACAGATGGATGGGAAGAGTTATCCCATTGAATGGGATAACATCTACGTACACCAACCTTGACGGGACAGAGGGGGACTTTGAGTATTACAACGGTTTTTACAGCAACTACCAGACAAATACTGGTGAGATTACTCTGGGTAGCATTCAAGAAAAATTCAACAGGCTGAGTCTTGTTGACGGACAGTCGGGTCCTGGCGGGCTTAGTTCAGAGCTATCGTCTAGAGCGCTTAACGTGGACGAAGTCACCGACTTATACAATGGCAGTGACCCAGAAAACCCCAACCCATTCTACGCCATAAAATCTCTAGCAGATCAGGCTGGACCCAAGGCGAAGGCCATGAACACTTCTGGAAGTGTGTTTGCGGAGACGCTTGTTGGTAGGGTCGTGAACATGCCGTTCATGATGGGGGACTCGTCGAACGTTCACGATATAGGAACCTTTGGCCCGTCTGTATCTACGCCAAGCGCTGCAAACGGAGGGCATCCGACCGACAATGCGGCTCTCAGGGCAGAAACTGCTGATGGCATTTCTACCAATATGAACGGTACATTCCAGCTCTTAAACCTGAAGTATAGATCAGTCCCTAACGAGGACCCGTCATCTGCCTCTTATGTGCCTGGATCAAATGCTTCTGGCATGTTTTCTATGCTGCCAACAGTATCCAATTTTTCCACGGTAAACGAGGGAGGAAACATAGGTTCTTTTAAGACTAATGCACTCCACAACTTTGGAATCGTGTACTACGATGAAAGAGGAAGAAGGTCTGGAGTTGTCCCAATAGATCCCGTGTACGTAAATGGGTACTCTGACAAAGAAAGGCCTTCGGTAAATCAAAAGGGTGGTGTTGCAGTAAGAATTAAAATTAAGAGTCAGGCTCCACCTTGGGCTACTGATTTCAGGATTGTTTATGGTGGCAACAGCACCATAGATAAGTTCGTGCAATACTCAGTTGACGGAGCTTTTGCCAAGAAGACTACAGACCCTGATGACTCTAAGTTTTACGTATCTCTAAACTACCTTCAGAAGTCTGAGATATCCTATGCAAGGGCGGGCGGTGCAAGAAACCAGCTCGACCTGACTCCTGACATCTATAGATTTACACCAGGAGACAAGCTGAGGGTTATTAGCTACTACGATGGTGCCAACGAGGAGCAGTTGTATGCCAACTCAGAGGAAGTTTTTGACATCGTTGAGGTTGTAACCCTCAACGAGAATATGGACAATCACCCATTTGCGGACACGTCAATCACAAGGGGTAGTGTTGATACGTACACCTATGATGGATCAAACATATCTAGCGTCACCAGAAAAGAAAACCAGATCAACCCTTCTGTGTCTAACGGAAGACACAGGCTCAACGGTCAATTCTTGGTTCTCAGAAATAATGTCGGTTCGAACCTCTTCGGTCTCTCGGACTTCGGCATAGATAGCGGCCTTGGCGTCAAGACGAACTCCGCATGGGAGAGAAGGGTTATTGTTGAAATATTCACTCCAAAGGTGGGTACTAGTCAAGACATAACTGAGTACTATGAGCTTGGTTATGATGGCCCCAACGACGGATTTTCAAACACATACGGCGGCGTATGCAAGGATGTTACATCTACACCGTTTGGTCCTTCGTCAGCAACCAACGAAAGGATACACTACCCTAATGTGATAACCATAGAGAAGGGTGATGTCTTCTTCAGGCAGGTTCCTGTAAACCTGAGCAAGTACGAGAACAATCAGTTTGTAAGTTTGATTACTGCCAACACCGATGGCGAAGACACCTCGGGGGCCAACTTCTTGCCTGTGTCTCTGGAGTCTAACTGCGTCGTTGACTACCACAAATCTTCCTCAAGGGGTTATGGCAGACCAGCTTTCGTTATACCAAACGAAAGCAATACGAGAAACGAGACCTCTATAATACACTCTGAGCCTACGCTCTCTAACATATTTGACAACAACTTCTCTTCGTTCCCACTGTCCCTAAACTTTAAGGACTTGCCTATAGAAAACGGGGCTATCGACTACATAGTCCCAAGGGGTAGCAACCTGACGGTGCTGCAGAGAAGCAAGGTCTCAGACATAGGGCTTGGCAGAGACTTGCTCTCTACTGCCAGCGGTCAGGATCAAGTCACAGTTTCCAACAAGGTTCTTGGTGCAGCTAGCTTCTACCCTATAAACTACGGAAGCTCTGGATCTTCAACCTCCGTGTTTGTTGAGGATGATGTAATCTACTTTGCAGATCTTGACAATCAGAAAATTGTCAAGATTGACCAGAAGGGATTGGACATCATCTCTGAAAAGTCTATGGATAAGTACTTTAAGAACAAGCTTTCTGAGTTCTTGTCTGTACACCCGTCAAAGAGAAGGGCTGTCATGGGGTATGACCCAGTAAATGACGAGCTTATATTTACTCTTTCTGATTTTACCGATCAAGTTGGAACTCCCAACTATATGAATAAAAGGGCGCTTCTTGAGTCGTCGGTAAGCTCATTTGTTTCGGGTGATTCGTTCCCAGATTTTAGCCAGCCAAACACTACTAGCGGCATAAACCTGCCACTCTACAGTATTGCCTACAGCCCAGGGGCTGAAGGCCAGTGGACCTCTAGGTATGACTATGCTCCATCTTGCTATGCAAACGTCAGGAATGAGTTCCTGTCATTCAGGTGTACGAATGCTCAGAGCGAAACAATACCCATGGTCTGGAGGCACAACATGCCTGGATTTAGAAACTCTTTCTACGGGGCTGACTGCGCATCCCTTATACAGGTTTCTGTGAATGGCGTTCAAGGTGGCAGCCCCTCGTCAATGAAAGAGTTCAACGCCATATCCCTTGAGACCAACAAGGACTGGGACGTCCACATGGCCACGGATTCTGACTCCGCACTTATAAACAATCTGGTTGACTACGAGGGGGTCAAGTACTCAAGCGTGCCTAGATCTACCTCGTCTAAGACTGGAAACTCGTCCGTATATACCGCTTTGCCGTCAATATCTTTTGAGAAGATGGCTGCTGCAATTAACAATGTCGGAGCAGACGACGACATCACGAAGCTGGACATAGTGTTTGACTCTCCAATAGACGGAATAGCAATACCAGTCGGGGAGGCATGCCTGCCGAGATACTCTAAGGGCGGGACACTAGCTCCGCTTCTACCTGGCATCGCGCCTTTGTACGTGGAGTCAGTAAGTGGCAGAACACTCTCCTTGAGACTCGTCGATTCCGCCAGTCCGACCTCGCTCATCAACTACAATGCTGACGATCTTCAAAACGTGTATGGATTTGGGAATGACTCTCAAATTATAATCCAGTCGGACTCAGAGATTTACGGAGACCAGCTGAGAGGCACCTATGCGACTATGACTTGCGTCACCGATTCAAAAGAAAAGGTAGAGTTATACGCTGTAAATGCCGAATACACTCAGAGTAAGCTTGATCCAACTACCTAATATTTATTATTTTTACGACATGGACTTCATTGACATTATAAACTCGCTTATAACGCCCCTTCATGGCGTGGATTATGCAATAGCGCCAATATTGCTTGCTGCTTTGGCTGCAGCGCCTGGCATTGTAAGCGGAGTAAGCGAGGCTAACGCAGCCTCAGATGCTGCTCAGACGGCTCTTGATAGGGCAAACAAAGACAAGCTAGACGCTCAGAAGAACATAAACAACCTGAAGAATGGGATACTTGAGTTTGAGCCAGAGAAGTTTACATTCTCTGAAAAGAATCTTGAGGCCTACGATTTGGCTTCGAGCACTGCCCCAGAGGTTGCTGCTCAAAGAAATCTAGAAACATCGCTGGCAACTAGCGCGGCGGCCACAGCTTCTGACCCAAGGCTTGCTGCCATGACCGCTGCTTCAACAGCGGGAAAGGCAGCTGAAACCGCAGAGAAGACGGCCATAGGGTCTGTCGAGAGAAGAACGGATGCAGCCACAGATCTGGGATCTGTCATAGACGATACAGAGACAAAGAACGTAGAAGCCTTTCAGACACAGTTTGACAAAGAGCTCAAGTCTGCTCAGGATAGAGATCTTCAAGCAACGAACGCGAGCAGAGCCGCAGAGGATGCAATGAAGGAGGCGCAGAGGATGAAGAATCAAGCCTTTATACAGGGTGGTATGAACATTGTGACTGGCGGCATCGGCATGCAAGGTGACAATCCAACCTTTGCAGGCATGTTCCAAAGCGGGGGTGACGTCGCCAACCCATTCGCTTCTGTTCCTGAAGAGGGCGAAGAAGGGATGCGTATTAAAGAAAAGCTTTCCCACAGAGAGGGTGGTCAGATATATGAAACGGAAGGGGAGTTTGATCACGGCACAAACAAGAAGGCTCTCGTCGACGAAGAGACTGGAATCAAGGAGGCCGAGCTCACTGGAGGAGAGCTCGTCTTCAACCCAGAACACACTAAAATCATTGAGAAGTTTTTGGAGGACGGTAATGCAAAAGGCCTCCTGATGTTCTTGAAGAGATTGCTCAGCCAACCTAGATTCCAGTAATTATGGAAGAGCAAAAAGTATACTACGGGGTCCCTCAGGCCCCAGACTACTTCACCAGGGTTCAAGAGTCAATAGACGCTACTGGCGAGGCTGTGGACACAGCGAGAGAACTGGTTATAAACCGAAGAAACGCTGAGGCAAAGTTTAAGAAAGAGCTTTACGGAGAAGGCTTGGGCACCATGTACGACGGCGACCGTGAGGCCGCCGAAAAGATGAGGCAGTACATTGAGTACCAATACGAGCAAGGTCTGTATAACTCTGACCCCACTAAGTTTTCTAAGATAGTGGCTGATTATAACGCCCACGTTGAGCTCTTTCAGCAGCACTACAAAAACACCTACGGTACACCTGAATCAGACGGGTCTGGAACTACATACACGGACGTGCAGATGCGGCAAGCACAGAACGCATCTGAAGGTCACTGGGCTTCTACTGGAAACAGAATTGTTGGGAACGAGTTTGATCAGGCTCAGGCCACGCTTGGTGAACTTAATCAGGGCTTGGTTGGTCTTGACTTCGACGAAGAAAAGGGCTCCTTCGTGGCCTTTGATCCGACGACTGGAGAGAAAGTCGCTGTAGCGAGTATGTCCCAATACCAGCTCGGACAGAAGGCATTCATACCTGAGCTTGAAAAGCTTGAGCCACCAACCTTCCTTGAGGCTTCTGGAACCACCGAGGTAGGGGCTCAGGTTGCGCTTAGAATGAGAACCGTTAAGTCAGACGGCAGCGCTGTAACTGCGGCAGAAGCAGCGGGATTGGTGTTTGACGACAAGATCGGTATAAACCTCACCCCAGGAAGCCAGCCCACAAAGAGCCAGTCTGAATACAGAGAGCTGGTTGCAGTGAACCTGTCTAAGGAGCTTGGCCTAGAGCTCTCGGAACAAGAGGTCGAGGCCTTTGCTACAGGGAATCTTGATGCACATCCAGACAGGATGGAGGACTTTGCCGCCATGCTCAAAATGGCAAGAGAAAGGTTCATAGACATCAACAGGTTTGGCGTAAGCACAGGTTCTGGATCGGGTTCTGGCAAGAAGAAAGATCCGAAGTCTCCACTTAGCGGGGCTAGCAGGGACTTCTCAGTGAGTGCAGGTGGCGTGCCTATTGACCAGAACAATGTCAGGCTAGACAACGCGTCCATCAACGTCATTGGGATGGAGCTTGACAAGCCTATAAAGCAAGACGAAGCAGGCCCCACGGGGGAGTACACCGTCACCCACATAATGGTCGGACCTAGAGGCGAGAAGATGGTGAAAATCACTGTCCCAACACCTATGGTTATGGACATTGAAACGGGGGTCATGAGGCCACCGACAGAGAACGACCCGTCAAGTGAGATCCAAGAGGTGGACGTTCCGTATATCGTTGATATACAGGGAACAGACGCAAGATCTAGGGAGATACTTCGGAATCTTCAAGCTATCGGCATCGACGTTAACAATGAGGTTTGGACAAATCTCTTCAGAGACACTAGAGGTAGAATTGACGACGACAACGAAGCCATACTAAGAGAGCTCAATGTAAGCGAGAGGGTAATGGACGCTATGGATGTCGAGCCAACCAATGTTGTTTCTTCTTCGGTACCGCTTGATACGCAGCCATCCTCGCAAGAAGAGCAGTCAGACGAAAGAGGATTGGGTCGCAGGTTACTCGACGCAATAAGGTCTCCTTTCGAGGGGTTAAATTTCCGTAACTAATAAACATGTTAGACTTGTACTCAAACCCGTTCGGAGAAACCGAACCTTCAGCCGAACCCTCTGATCAGCAGGTCCCTAAGACTCAGGAGGACTTGTCTGAACTCATAGACAAGTATCAGAGAGAGGGGTATACCATTCAGCAGATCATAAACTCTGCGACCATGTCTGGGTTTTCCCAGGAGGCAGTTGAGGGTGAGATGTACAATAGAGTCGAAGATTCCAAGCAGAGGCAAGAGGCGGACTTTGATGCCTACTTGACTCGACTCAGGGAGGCCAAGCAAGAACAGGTAAATGCAAGGGCCGCTAAGAACGCTATGGCTCAGGTAGATCCAGACGTGCTCATAGAGGCGGACAGATCTCTTTTGAATGCGAACTCTACATTGAGCCAGCTTAGACAGTACAAGAAAGACGTAGAGTCTGGCACACTTACCCCTGGAGAAATAAACGTAAGAGAAAGATTTCTTGAGGAGCTTGGGGAGGACCCCGTCGGCTTTAGGGAGGACACAGAGAAGACAGGCTTTGGCACTGGGCTAACGGCCTCCTCTGGCCTTCAGAATATGATCATGGGCTGGATGGCTAACACCACGGGAGAGAGGAGTCAGGAACAGACGGATGAACTTATCTCTGCCCTCAATAATAGGATACTTGTAGAAGAAGAAAACTTAACAAAAGCGGTAAGTCGCCAGAACGAAATAAACGCATCAGTTGGATTGTCTACAGCCTTTGACCCTAAGTCAGAGTTTGATGTAAGGAAGCTTACTCAAGAATCTGTAGACAGGCTTGGACTGGAGGAGGCTTTTGAAAAGGGGAAGGAGGATTACAGCAATGTGGACTACGTGCCTGGCGTAACCCAGGCAGTAGGCTATGTGGCACAATGGGCAGCTCAATCCGCCTCAGACATAGCCAGGTTTGCCAATGCGGTAACGGCAAACAACCCTGGCATCAATGCTTGGCTGGATAGAGCCGACGCAAACATCTCTGGCTTTAATGCAGAGATGGCGTCGTCTATAGGTCTGTCAGATGAGAACCAACAAAAGACCTTTACCGAGGTCTTGTTTAGTGACGAGTCTATAGGTCAGAAGATTGCCAAGACCACTGACTTTACTTTTAAGTTGTTGCCAGAAGCAGCTGCTCAAGTATACACGCTTGGTGTTGCGGGCGGAGCAAAGACGGGAGCAAAGGGCGTTATGAAGTACGCCACTCCGTCTAACATGTATCTGACAAGCTTAGGCTTGAAGAGTGCAGGGTCATTTAGAAAAAGCATTGATGACAGGGATGATCTCACCAATTCGGAGAAGAACCTCATGTCTCTCATGGTGGGTACATCTGAGCTCGCACTCGCAAGCATGTTTAGAGGCGCAGAACAATTAGCAGGAAAGGCCTTTATTCCTACCCCAAGGTCTGTAGCTCAAGAAGCTAGAAGAAGAGGTACGGCTGCACTCAAGGATATAAACTACGGAAGAATTGGTTGGACACAGGTTGGCCAACAAACCATATTTGAGGGAATTGAAGAGGGCGTACAGTCTGTTGTTCAGGAGAACATAGAGAATGTATACGATTACTCTAGAGGCGTAACCCCCAGAAAGGATGTAAACTGGTATGCCATAGCAGATGGTTTCGTTGGTGGTCTTATAATGGGTGGTAGCATGGCTGGTGTTGGTAAGCTTGCTAGTAACGTGGGTCACTCGAAAGTCAAAGAGTCTATAGAGCAACAGAAAAAGGTCGTTGATTACCTGAGAACTCAGATCGAAAGAGAGCCAAACGTAGAAAAGAGGCAGCAACTAAAGACTACGCTGCTTCAAGAACAGGACAGACTGATGAGGCTCCACTCCATTGGCAATGCCTTCTACGACAGAATGTCCGAGGAAGACAAGAGTCAAGTCATAGGCTTGAACCAAAAGCTTTCCGAGCTAAGAGACAGAGCTCAAGCTTCCAAGGGGAAGGAGAAAGACCAGCTGATATCAGAGTTCGAGTCTTTGTATGGAGAAAAGTCCGCCATTGAGTCTAAGTACATAACTGAAGAGGAACTTTCAGAGCTGAGTAAGGAAAGACCTTCTACGAATCAGCTGTTGAACTTGATTGAAGAGGTAGCTGAGGAGAGAACACTGTCTCCAGAGGAGGCTGCTCAGGCTGAGAACTCTGCTAAAGAGGAGGATGATGCTGTATCGTTCACTAACGAGGAGGTTGCTAATGAGGTGTACACGCTTCTTGAGACTGCTGATGAGGCAAAGAGGAGAGGAGATGTTAGGACCTACGGTAAGTTGCGCCAGCAAGCAAGAAGGATCGCCAATGCTTCAGGCATTGACGGCATGGATTGGGTTGATGTGTTGGACAAGTATGAGAAGGGACAGAGGGTAGCATTCCCAGAGCCAGGCCAACCACGGCCTGAAGGCTCTGAGTTTGTGCAGGATTCTATTGAGATGGATCTGACTCCTGACGGAAACATCGAGCAGGGAGGCAACAATACATCCGTTCCTTCAAGAGTTATAAGCAAGCTGAACACTCTGGTCAGGGGGTTCTCAAAAAGATTTGCAAGCGGCAACGTAAAAGCTGTCTACCACAAGACCCAGAACAGCCTGTACAGCATCAGCGATGAAATGCGACAGGCAGGAGCTCAGGAGCTTAAGAACCCAGAGAACGGGGTTACGCTTGGTTTGTGGGTTCCAGACGGAAGAGGCGGAGGTACTCTGCACGTCGGCCCAAACTTTGACATGCAGGGACAGGATGTAGTGAGTGAGGAGGTTCTTCACTTTGTGCTTGAACCTCTGCTTCGAGAGGACGATGTCGCCAGACAGGGATTGTTTGACGAGCTCTTGGACATGGCTGGTATTGACCTTGCAGATGGAAAGTTTGTTGTTCGTGAAGGGGCTAAATTCAATTCTGCTGCTAGATCTGTAGTCATGGGAAGAGAGCCTTTCTACGACCCTACAAATCTTGCCGAGTTCCAAGAAGAAATTATAATGGGGTTCCTTCTTGATTACTCTAGGCAGCCTGCAGCATACAGGGTCCCTGACAACAGGAGTGCCTTGGAAAGAATCGTGGAGAACTTCAAGAACCTCTTCTCAAGAGGAGGTAAGGTGGAGGGCAATACGATCTCTAATGCAGATGACCTTCTGAGTCTTGCTGATAAGGTTTCCAGAGGCATGAAGGGCGAGCAGACAGAAGTCATGGGTCGTCATAACAAGGATCTTGAGGGTACTAGGAGAGCGAGAGGCAATTTCAAAAAGCCATTCAACTATCTCAAAGACACCGAGGTCTTCTACAGAGTCAATGATTATGCCAAGGCTGGTGTTACATTTGACAGAGGGCAGGGGTACTGGAGGTCCATCAAGGTTAATGATTACTTCCACTTTAGAAACTGGTACAACAAAGCCACTGGAAACCAAAGACTTACTGAGAGGATTGCACAGATGTACTACGTTGACGAGAATGGAGTACAGAGAACAATAAAAAGGCCTAAGCCTAAGGTAGATAGAAACGGAGACCTTGTGTACATGCCTCTCCCTAAGTCTGGGTTTGACAGGCAGAAAGAGAAGTACGATAAAAACGCTAAAATTGCTGCACTACAAGCCGAGCTCAGCTTCAAGCTTGGAAGGTTGGGGTATCAGAACCTGCCTGACGAAGTTATGGATAAGTTCGCCAAGCAGATGGAAGAGGAGACGAACGAGAAGATCCGAAAGCTGCTCGGCGTAGAGACCAACGAGCCAGTGGAGGGAGGGGATAGCGTAAGAGATCTTGACGAAACCCCACCAAAGACAGACGGAGACACCAGCACTAGAAAAGCTAAGGCGGAACTTATCCCTTCGGACGAGGACATCATTTCTGACTTTAACTCAAGAAGAGAAAAGAGCTACGGAAGGAAAGAGTCCGACAAGACTCTGGTGTCTTCCATGGTGTCTGTAAACGTAGAGGAGCTTCCCTACGAGGTTGCCTCTATATCTGATTTGCAAGATGCCCCATGGATGATGGTGTCTTATGACGCCTTGGGCGCCGCCACCATCAACATTTACGGAAAGGAATACAAGCTTGACTCAGGTGTTGCGGATGTGTTCAAGACCAAGCAGGCTGGCGGAACCCTTTCTCTCTCTCATGCAGACAACTCTAAGAGAAAGTCTACACTTACTGCCCTCAGAAAGCTCAAGGAAAACGGTCAAAGCAGGGTTCATGTGTTTGTAAATACAAACAACGCAGAGAACGCATTTAAAAACCCAAAGCTTTTCTCCACCATGGTTAACTCCCTGATGGATAGAATCTTTGACAAGAGTGTTCTTGAGGGTAAGGGTCAGTACAAGCCGTCTATGAACCAGGCGCAAGCCAGGCAGATGATGGTCGACGGCCTCACCCAGGTTAAGTTCCGAGGCAAGACTGGTCTGGATCTGATAGTCAACTCAAAGTATTACAAATCTCTTACTGACGCTCAGAAGAGAGAGCTTGGGATGAACCCAGAAACCAATCAGTTTGCATCTGCAAAGGGAAGAACGGTAGAGCAGATAAGAAGCTTGTACGATATTCTGCTGTTGAATCCAGAAGGCGTAAACGAGGACCATCAGAAGGACCTCACAAGCTTTGACTTTAGAGAGAAGCTTGCCTCTAAGCTTGAGCTCCTTGACAGATCTGGCAAGAGAAGAAAGTTTGGTAAGAACAAAACTCACACTATCGACATCGGAACGCTTAGCGACCTTGAGTATCAGGCACTTGCTATTGATCCGTCGATGAAGACCACAGACGAAGACGGCAACACGACTCCGTTTGATGCTGGGACTGTAGGCTTTGTTATGACCATAAACATTGACGAAGCTCTGTCCGATAGCGGTCAGTTTGAGGACTTTACAAAGGCTTTCCCGTTCCAGATAGGTGGGCTTGAGGGGTTGTTTAAGCTTGACAATAACTACACTGTTCAGGCTCTCCTTGGTGTGAGCCCCTCTCAGGCGGCTCAGCTGATCATGACCAGGGAGTTTGAACCAACAGAAGATGTAGAGGGCAGGAGACAGGAGTTTATCTCGAAAGAGAGAGACAGGTTGATGAAGGAGTTCGAGGAGAAGATGGCTTCTGCCGAGAGAGCTACGACAGACGTGAGCTCTCAGAGAAGGGCTAGAGGCATCGTCAAGGACAACGTAAAGTCAGACCCCTCTACGTGGACCCTTGGCGAGAAGTCTGCTTCTGAAAACTACTTGAGCTTGTTCAAGCAAAAGATAGTAGACAAGTACCAGCGCATCCTTGACTTGCAGTCAGAGGTCGAGCAGTCTAGAGGCTTTGCCACTAGAAAAGATGAGGACTTCAAGATGGCTGAGGAGTTGATGTATGGTAAGGCGGCTGAAGATCTTAACAAGCTTGAGCAAAGGGTTGATGCAATAGTCGAGATGATGAAGCAGGAGGAGTTGACTCAGAAAGAAGTCAACGACTTCCTGTACGCGCTGCACGTTGAGGAAAGAAACAGAGTGATCCTCGAAAGAAACGGGAAGACTGATGGTAGTGGAAAGAGCTCCGAGTGGGCAGCTGAAACCCTGGAGCGTCTGGCCCCCAAGAGAGAGTCCCTGGAATCTGTTGTTGAGTTGATTCGAGAGATACAAGACGACACAAGAAAGACATACGTAGAAACTGGGGCCGAGACTCAAGAAACTATTGACGCTTTCGAAGCCATGTTCAGTGACTACGTCCCACTCTCTGGCCTATCGGTAGACGAGAACAACGCTCAGAGAAGTCCGTACCCAACGTCCGCCAGCCTATCTATAACTGATCCGTCTACAAAGCGAGCAGAGGGTAGACAGTCAGAGGCAGAAAACATCTTGGCTCAGATCATATCTCAGAACGCGCAGGCTCACATAAATGGCAGGACTAACGAGGTCATGAACACCCTGCACAACTTGGTGGTCAACAACCCCAACCCAAATGTTTGGTCCATTGTAGATGAGGCCTCTCCAAATGATGGTCACGTAGTGGGCGTGAGGGTTAACGGAGAGCAGAAGTTTATAAGATTTGCCGATGCCAGCTATGCGGAAACGCTGAGGGGCATGGGTGTAGCAAAGACAAACTTGTTCCTGAAGATTATATCTGTGCCAAACAACTGGCTCAGAATGTCGTTCACAACTCTCAACCCAGAGTTTGTGATATCAAACTTCTCAAGAGATATACAGTCCGCCATCTTCAATGCAGCTGCAGAGGCAGACATTGAGGGCGGTATGCTTGAGGAGCAAGGAATAGTCAAAGACATCTTGGCCAACTCTGTCCCCGCTCTTAAAGCTCTCCTCAAGGGGGTCGTCGGAAAAGACATGCCCCCAGTTATTGAGAAGTACTACCAAGACTTCAAGGATGACGGAGGCAAGACTGGATGGGCATACACCAAGTCGCTTCAAGACTACGCCGCTCAGATCGACAAGGCTGTTGCCAAGAACGGAACAACTCCAGCCCAACAGATACTTGGGTCCGTAAGAAAGTTTGGTCAAGCCGTAGAGAGTATCAACGACGCATTTGAGAACAGCATTAGACTCTCGGCATACATTGCAGCAAGGGAGAATGGCGTGAGCCGCGAGAAGGCGGCTCAGCTCGCCAAGAACATTACCGTAAACTTTAACAAGCACGGTGAGTACGGGCAAGTTCTTAACTCTATATACCTTTTCTTCAACGCATCTGTGCAGGGTACTGCTAGGCTAGGAAGATCTTTGCTCACTGCGAAGCCAGCTCAAAGACCAGATGGTTCGAAAAGAGAGTGGTATGAGAGAATGAACAACGCCCAGAAGATGGCTGCTGGGTACGCCTTGTTCAACGCTATGATAACCATGCTCAACAGGGCCCTTTCTGACGAAGATGAAGATGGTACTTTGTTCTACGACAAGATCCCAGACTACGTGAAGGAGAGGAACATGATATTCATGTTTGACGGTAAGAACTACATAACGATTCCCATGCCTTATGGGTTCAACATATTCGCAAACGTAGGTTCTGCATCAGTGGACGTATCTCAGGGGGGTCGCGACGCGGATGAGGCTCTGCTCTTCTTGGGCAGCTCGTTCATGAGCTCGTTTATTCCTCTTGGATTCGGTCAGTCAAGAGACCTTTACACGCACACGGTTAAGGCCTTTACACCTACGGTGTTTAAGCCTATAGTGGAGATCAACAACAACGAGACACACTTTGGAGGGCAGATATTCATGGAGCCGCTCCCGTATGGAACACCTAAGCCTGATTCACACATGGCGTTTAGCTCTCCGAAAGCTGTTCAAGAGTTCTTCCAATGGGTTAACCAGGCTAGTGGAGGAACTGGAGAAAGGCCTGGATCTCTGGATGCGAATCCAGACAAGGCTTGGTACCTATTCCAGTACTTCCTTGGAGGGGCTGGTCAGTTTGTCACCAGAGCTGGAGAGACAACATTCAAGATAGCCTCAAAGGTGGAGAATCCAGACATCCAATTAGCCTTTAACGACATCCCTCTGCTCAGAAAGCTCTACGGTGAGCCATCGAAGTATTACGACTTCCAGTTATTCAAAGAGAATGCAGACATGGTTAAGCAGCTTAGCAGAGAGATGAAGAATAAGGACGAGAGAATTGAGGAGCCAGGATTCTACAATGGTATTGCAAAGCTGAACGAGCTTTTGAACAACTATAACTCCAGACTTAAGGTTCTAAGGAAGCGAAGAAAGGAGGCGCAAAAGATAGATGATTACACAGAGAGAACAATCAAGGTTCAGGAGATCAGAGATAAAGAAAGAGATTTGGTTATGAAATTCAACGAGACCTATGAAAGACTCAGAGGACAAGAAGATTAAAAACACTAGACTTGGGGGCTGGCTCAAAGGCAAGGCCCCCAAGATATTGGATGTCGTAGGCGACCTGCTCCCAGATCAGGGAGCCCTCGGCATAGTAAAGAATATGTTGGACAAGGAGCCAGGCATTGACCCTGCGGAGGCCAAGGCTATGGTTGACGCAGAGGTTCAGTTCCAAAACAACGTAACCGAGAGGTGGAAGGCCGATATGGGGAGCGACGTCAAGCTCGCAAAGCTCATCAGACCTGTTACTTTGATCTGCTTGATGGTCATGTTTATGGCCACAATGGTAGCTGACAGCATGGATGCGTGGCCATTTAACGTAAAGGATAGTTATGTATCTTTGCTGGAGATCCTGATGCTCACCGCATTTGGTGCATACTTCGCAGGAAGAACCATTGAAAAGTCTAAAAAATAACATGGAAGAGGACTTCGACGACATCAGCTTTTTGGATCAAGACAAGCTCAAGAAACAGGAGAAAAAAATTGAAGACGGTGAGATCAGCTGCAACATCGACAACCCAGAGGATTGCGAGTCATGCAGCGGATAATTTCCTTGTTGTTTTTGTTGCCCATGCTTGCTTCAGCTCAACAGGGTTGGGTTGTTGTAACGCTGCAGGCAGATCAATACAGCGGCGAAACTAGTTGGCTGATTACCGACGAGAGCGGATTCGTAGGAGAGGAATCTCCAGGCGTCATTGCCAGTAGTTCGTTTAATCAGCAGGTAGTTTTCTTGCCTGCAGGAGATTATACATTTACTATTTTTGACAGCTTTGGCGATGGCATCTGCTGCGGCTTTGGTGAGGGTTGGTTCTCGCTTACAAACGCATGTGGTGTAGACACAGCGGTGTATGACTTCAACACAGCGGAGCTGTCTATACCATTTGAAGTATTGCCTTGTCCTCCCCCAATCTTTGGGTGCATGCAGCAGGGAGCGTTAGATTACAACCCATGGGCCAACGCACCAGGCCCATGTTCTTTTCCCCCCGAACAATGTGGGGATGGAGAAAACAATATTCTTGTCACTGTTACTCCTGATACTTACGCTGGCGAGATCAGTTGGGATATTATGACGTTCCCTGACGGGACTATTGTGGCAGATGGATCAGGGTACACAACAACAGGTGTGCCAGTTATGGAGGCGATATGTCTCCCAGTCGGGACAGAGTTCAAAGTAAATGTCTACGACACTTTCGGCGATGGTATGTGCGGCAGCTGCTACGGTGGCGTTGATGGCAACCTATCAGTCACCACTCTCTGCGGAGACACCCTTTACTATGTAGGAGACACAACACAGTTCGAAAGTGTTGGAAGCGATATTCTTACGGTGGGGCTTTGTGTGCCCCCTATCCCCCAAGGATGTACTGATCCGTGGTTCGTTGAGTACGACCCACACGCTGTGATTGATGACGGAAGCTGTGAAACAGAGGTCATCTATGGGTGCACAATTCCTGGCTCCATTAACTTCAACCCAGATGCCAACACCTTGGAGACGGAAGACAACTGTGACTTTACTCTGACAATCACAGATGGGGCTGGAGACGGTTGGTTTGGTAGCTGGATCGGAGTTGTTCAGGGTGACGAGATCTTTGGTCCATTCACAATGCACCCCAACGACGGTTTTGAAAAAGAGATTCAGATACCGCTTTACTCAGGAGAGGCTATTGATGTTCTGTTCTTTACACAGGGCAACTCCGAGACCACGGCTAATCAATGCGGGTTCTACTTTGACGGACCTCACGGGACTTTCTTGGAGGGAGGAACAAACCCATGGGCCGACGCGATCAAGAAGTTCCCGTACAGATACATTGGTACCCCGCTCTGCGATGACTTCTGTGAGCCTGTTGTAGTTGGATGTACGCTACCCTTCGCGTGTAACTACAACCCAGATGCAAACATGCCTGACAGTTGCACATTCCCAATCGAGTACTATGACTGCACAAACGTATGCATCAATGACACCGA
>Ga0208645_1000296_pt1 | contig 59620 bp, 51 predicted proteins | sample VirMetDEL_Sep_01_FD_184519 | JGI IMG/M metagenome (GOLD analysis project Ga0208645, IMG submission 184519) | Aqueous microbial communities from the Delaware River and Bay under freshwater to marine salinity gradient to study organic matter... | ecosystem: Environmental > Aquatic > Marine >... | reverse complement strand
TGTCTTCTACACCCAGAAATCTTAATGTTGTTTTGAGAAATGCCATGCGTTAGTTTTGTAATCTCCTTAGATAGAGCAATGAATTGACGCTCTCGCTCTTCTTCCTCTTTAATTGCCTCCTCCAGTTCTTTATAACCAGATTGCAACTCTTTTGCTTTATTTTGAGCGTCCCTAATCCTATTTATTCTGAACTCTTCTTCAATCGACTGCGTGCATGTAGGGCATACCGAATTCTCATTGAAAAACTTATGTTCTTTGGTAATTGTTGTTACCTTTTGAGAAATCTTACCTTTCATGTTATTAAGTTTTTTCAACTTATCACCAACAGAAACCAAAGATTCTTGCTCTTTTGTATATTGTTCCAGATGAGTTTCTACAATAACATTAGCGTCAACATATTCGATAATTTCTTTGTCTAGATTGGCAATCTTTTCTTTATTGGCATTTATGTTGGCATTGCCACGATTCTCAAGTTCCTCAATAAAGTTTTCTTGCATCTCAACTTTATCCGCCAAAGAATCCTTCTTCAAATTAAGAAGTTTAATTTCATCTCTCGTAAACTTAATTCTATCTTTAATAATAGAATTCATAGAGGAAAACACTTTAATATCAAGAAGGTCCTCAATAACTTCTCTTCTGTTTGCAGCAGACAACTGCATAAAAGGAACAAAAGTGCTACTACCCAAAATCACAATTTGAGTAAATGATTTAAAGTTCATTTTAATAACACTTTGCTCCAACCACTTTTGTTGGTCCAAAGATGCTGCTGCTTGATCAAGCAACTTATCGTCTCGCCAGATCTCAAATACCGTAGGTTTTATTCCTCTAATAATTTTCCATTCAGTTTGACCAATCGTAAACTCAACTTCAACTACACATTCTTTTTCGTTTACAGAGTTTTTTAGTTGAGGTTTATTGATTTTTCTAAATGGTTTTCCGAAAAGAGAGAATGTAAGTGCATCAAGAACTGTGGACTTTCCAGATCCATTATTTCCAATGATAAGATTAGTTCCACTTTTTTGAAGATTTACTTCATTAAAGTTATTTCCAGTGCTTAAAAAATTACGCCAGCGAATCTTTTTGAAAGTTATCATTATCTTCAGGTGGAATTACAATATCATTTGGTGTTATTATAGTATAAAGGTATCCATACATTTCGCAGGTTTTTAAGATTAAATTATCTTCCATCTCAATTACATGTATCTCCGGATAACCAGATTCTTCTAGAAGAAGAGCAAACCTTGTGGCATCATCTTCTTCTTCAAAGATATAAAGTATCTTATCTCCATCTTCATCGGTTACTGAATATGCTCCTTCGTCTTCTCTTCCAGAGATAGTTAAAATAAACATGTTAAACCATTTCGCAAGACTCCTGATAGATTTCTTTAAGAATATTCTTTATCTTATTTCTATCAAGATTTATTTCTGAATCGTCAACATATTTATTGAGAATAGTCAGAGTATCTTCCGATTCATCCAACTCAAACTCACTAATCTCAGAAATATCAAAGTTCTCTACTATTTTTAATTCAGTTACATTTGATGCATACAGTTTGTCAATAAACTTATCAAATTTTGTTGGGTTATCTTTCTTTCTTACAATAACTTTTACAACTTTATTTTCATACTCTCTTGCATCAAAAGTTTGATAGTTGTCGTTGTTATAATAAATGTTGTAGAAAAGACGATTTGGATTATTGATGGGAGTATGTTCTAATGTTTCCGTATCAAAGATTGTAAATCCTCTTTCATCCTTTACATCACTCCAGAACATTTCATAAGGATTTCCTAGGTAGAATACTTTTCCATCAGTCGATCGAGTGTGATAGTGACCGCTAAAGACCTTGGAGAACTTCGCAAATAACTTGCTTTCCAAACCATGCTCCATGACGATTTGTTTATTAACTCTAAATCCTGCGAGTTCAAGGTGCCCCATCGCACACTTGCAAGTTGTCTTTTCAATAAGTTTGAAAGTTTTTTCCTCATTTTCTTGATTAATCCAGGGTAAAAGTAAAATGTCTAAACCACCAATATTGATTTCTGTTGGTTCACTATAAGTTTTAATGTTCTTATATTCTTTTAGCAAAAGATCTGGCGAATTAATCCTGTTACTATTTTTCAAAGCACAGTCATGATTCCCAGTAATTAAAGTTACATCATACTTTGAAAGTGGATCCAATACCACTCTCTTAGTCCATTCTAGACCAGAAAGATCAATAGATTTCCTAGAATCAAATGCGTCACCCATATGAATAACGGTATCAATCCCATACTGTTCCAGCGTTGGGAAAAACACGTCTTTATAGAACAACTCAAAATAATCTTGGAACACTTTAGAAGACTTTCTAGCGCACCAATGGGTATCAGTAATGATTGCAACCTTCATTAACTTCTCAATTTGCTGTGAACATTATCCTTAATTTGATTATAGTCGGAATAGTTCTCTCCGTCAATCATGCTTCCCTCAAAGACTTCACTATATCCACTCTTTTCCAGAATTTTATTCTTAATCTCAATCTGCTTCTTTTCCTTTTGAATCCTTCTCAAAAATGCGTAGTGAATAATTTGAGTGAAGTAGGCAAAAGGATTCTGAGATTTCTCTGGATTAAAGTTATGAATGTATTGGACACAATTCTCAATGCCATCACAAATCATGTCATCCTTAAACATATAGTTTACAAAGTTTGGTTTAAAGGATAAGTGAGTTGCAATCTTTAAAAAACATTCTCCAATGTAATTGGGGATTGGTGGTTTAGTATCCCATCTGGTTCCTCTGTCATCTTTGGTGGGTTCCCTACCATACTTCTTTATATAACTCACTTCCACATCATTACGATAATCAATAAGAGCACCTAAAAACTCTTTGTTGTTTACGTAGTGAATAGATCTTTTTCTCTTTGTCATTACATTTGTAGTGATCATTTATCTATCTATCATCGTATAAACATAATAACACCTTATTTAATATTTGGCAAGTTGACAAGTATTCAAATTACCAGTAGAATATCTTTGTCAGGGTTGATAGGGACATTAAAGCTTTAAGATTCTAAGAGTTACTCTTAAATATCTTTTCTAACATCTCCTTAGCTTCGCTAATAGATCCTATGTATCCCATCTTACGATTGATCTTAGATTCTACATTCTTAGTCTTTGTTGTCTGTCTAACATAAGACTTGTAAGCCATAATCATCTCTAAGTTATCAGTCTCAGATATTGTAATTATGTCATCAAGAGATACTATAAATGTATCATCACTTGCTGTCTTTAACCAAGGTTCTACTTTAAATCCAATTGATTTACTTCTTTCTTTAATTTCAGTTACAATCAGAGGATGAAGAAGTATCAAAAAAATACTATCTTCATCACATACTGATACCTTAGTAAACACCTCTTCTCCATTTTTAAATTTTATTGTTGCATAAAATTCTTCTTCAATTCCCATTTGATTGAATTTCCTTTCTTTTTTTCCACCATAATTTAATTGATTTACTTAGGTTATTCTTGTGCTCTTCACTTCTAGGAGATGACTTTCTATTTGGATATTTTATTCCTTTATGTCCTTCACTCATATTTTTTCTTGCTTGAGTAGTGTGTTTCCTCCCAAGTTTTGCATTTCTCATTTTCTCTTTGGTTTCATCAGAATGAAATTTTCCTTTCATAGCATTACCACCAACTCCACCTTCTGACTTATTGTGAAGAATGCCTGTGTTTAAATCTTTTCTGCCAAGAATATTAATCATATAAACTTCGTGTTTAAACGCATCCTCTTCTGTAAGATTTTGTTTTAGGAAAATCCTCCTATCTTTAGGTGGTGGATTAAATACTCTATTTGATTTTGAGTGAATGCGATTTCCTCTACCCTTACCAATATAGTAAGGTGTATTGTCTTCTCTCAAATATGCGTAAGTATAATAATCGTTCATTTTCTTACTTTAAATTGATTGGTATTATTTCGTAATTAAAATTTTCTTCGTTATATGTTTTAATTCTTTCTATAAAATGGTTGAGAGTATAATTCTTAAATGATTTAAATGTTAAGTCATCTGCTACATCATATAAGACTGCCTTATTTTTATTTTTTGATTTTCTTAGGACTCTTCCAATACTTTGCAAATTTCTAATTCTTGACTTGCTTGGAGATGAAAAAATTACATTATGTAGATTTTTTATATTAACACCAGTGCTCATTGTTCCATAAGATGCAACAATCACAGCATTATTTTCTCTTTCAGTTATTTCTCTTACCTTCTCCCTTTCGTCTACACCAACTCCACCATGAATAAAGAAAACCTTTCTGTTTCCTGCATTATTATTTATCATGTCATATAAAATCTTCCCATGAGATTCTACTCTTGAAAATAAGACCAAAGTGTTTCCCTTTAAATCCAATACAAGATTTTTGATAAATTTATTTCTTCCATCATTACCAATCAAATACTGAACTTCATCTTCATAAGTTTCAAACTTTCTGCTTCCATGTTTTAGTAGTAGACAAAAAATATCAAGAGTTGATATAATACCTTTCTCCATCAATTCTGATGTTCTCGTAACTTTATATGAAGGTCCAAACAATCCCTCAAGAACCCATTTATGAGTCTGAGTTCCATCAAGTGTTCCAGTAAATCCAAAACGATATTTTGTATTATGCAACTTAGACATAATATTAATTAATGACTTACTCTTAAAAAGGTGCGCCTCGTCACCAATTACAACATCATAGTTTTCAAAAAATGACCGATCTAACTTATAAATGGATTGCCATGTAGTTACAGTGACTGGATGATTATTTTCTTTTTCTCTTCCCGCATAGATTTTATAACAATACTTATCAGCATCCCATCCATAATCATTAAAGTCATTTACCATTTGCTCTACAAGACTTGTTGTTGGGACAACAATCAAAGTTCTTAGTCCTTTTGCTTCAAAATATCTAACAATAGAATAGATCATTAAAGACTTACCTGATGCAGTTGGACTGATCAGCAACTTTCTATTATATCTTAGTGCATCATATACACATTCTATTTGATAACTTCTTGGAGAAAATGAACAAATGGAATTCATATAATCCTTAACACCTTCTAAGGATATATGCTCATTAATCTCAAACGGAAGTCCATAATACTTATTATTTACAAACTCGTAAGTATAATTATGAAGTTTAATTTTTTCTATAACTTTATCTAAGAGACCAACATAGATCTCTCCTGTATGAACAGACAGAAGTCGAATAGTTCCATCCCAATGCTTATTTCTTCTCTGTGGCATGAATTTTGCATTAGGAACTTCAAAAGTAAAATACTCTTGCAGTTCATACAAAATATGAGGTTCACATTCTAACTTGATGTAAACCTCATTCTTTTTATGAATTTTAATATCAGTCACATGGGTTCATGCTGCTACAACTATATATCACCCCAAACCAGACTGGAATCTCATATACTCTAATGAATTCTTAATTTGATAACTTCTATTTTCCACCATCTTTATAATACCTTCAAGATATTGTAATACTACATTATAATACTCAATCTTCATTGATATATTTGATATGGAGTTATCTCCTTCAATATATTTTTGTATTGTTTCTTTGTCTCTAATCTTGTATGGAAATGGATCTTCTGCATATACTTCTGCAGGAGATTTTCCTGTATAATACTTATACCTTTCTAAATTTATCTCTTTTCTTGTCTGTTCCGATTTTTTTCTTAGAAGAAAAGTTTTATTGTAAAGATCATGATATTTTGCATGAAGAATGGGAATTTTTAAAGATTCTAAGTGAAGATTGTCAATATCTATTTTAGAATCTCTTTCCCACATTTCTTGCAAAGATTCCAAATCAATTGTCATAGTCTATTTCCTTTGATGTCAGTTATATAGTAAACAGTATACTTGAAAGATACTTCTGCTGTAAAGTATTCCGTGTCAGTTTCTTGTGCATTAAAATCCAAAGAACTCAATGAATATGGAAACATGTCTTCAAATACAACTTTAAACTTTGGATTGTAGTTACTATTCAATACTACCAGAGTTCCGTCAGAATAGATATTCATCATTTTAGAATTTCTATTGTCAATAGTTGGAGGTTCATTTTGCAAATCAAATATTTCTTTTAATGATTCTGGATACCCCAATCCACGAATCCATTTTTGAATCTGCATATAATTTTCCAAATTCTCATCAACCAAAAATCTCAATCTAAAATCATCAAATTCTATTTTGTCTCCGGGAATATCTAGATCCTTTAAGTATGAAGGTTGATTTGATACTCCCAAATTGAGACCAGGAATACCTGCTTCATTGGAGAAGAAAGTAACTTTTGGTACTCTATTCAGAACAAATTTAAAACCTCCGGTAGACAAGAAGTTTCTATTTGTTATCTGATTACTCAGAGCATTACCTAATTTTGCCATTTTTTTAAATATTTAGATAAAAAAAGAGGGTCCCGAAGGACCCTCCAAATGAACCGTGTGAAATTAAATCACATGAGGTTCTTGACGGTAACACGTCTGTAGTAACGGTTAACACCCAGTTGGATGCCATTGTCAGTAACTCCGCCGCTTGCAGCGCCCGTGTTTGCGAATGGGTTGTGAACCATTCCATAACGGGTCTTAAAGCCGATCTTAGGCTGGAAGGTGTTCTCACCAACGGCACGAACCATTTGGAGAGGAACATATGGACAATAGAACAGACCTGCGTCATAAGGTGATGAACCCTTATAACCAACAACGTAGTATTGGTTAGCAGAAACGTTTGACGAATATGGATCGATATATACTCTCCACTTGCCCATCAGAACACCTGCGAAGGTGTTGCCGGTGTCATCAACGTTGAGGTTAGCGTTGAGTGCAGGGGTGTAGTCAAGTACACCTGCCATTGACAGTGCCGAAGCAACGTCAGCAGAGCACATGATTACGTTGCCCTTTCCTCTACGAGTACGCTGTGCAATTGCGTTAGCATCGCGCTCGATTTGGAACAGGAGACCCTTGAACTTCTCAACTGACCAACGACCATTGGAGTCAACGTCGAGGTCGAAAGTACCTTGAGTTGCTACGTTGGTTTGTGCGCCAGCTTCAGCAGCCTTATAGATGGTACGGATAACTTCGCGGTTGATTTCAGCAAGAATCTCAGCCGACAGAATGTTGGCGAGTTCTGCTTCTGCGTTCAGACCGTGAATTGCCTTCAGGTCCTGAGCGAGTTCGAGTGAATACTCAGCTTTCAGAGCGCGTGAACGTGCAGTAACGGTGACCTTCTCGATCGAGAATGCCATCTCGTTGAAATCAGGACCAGTTCCGTCGCCAAGTGCTTCAGAAGCAGCGGTCTCCATTCCAGTACCAACTGTATAGTTGCCCTGTACACCACTAGTATTCAGAATGTCCGGGTTTGATGAACCGAGACCAACACCAGTAGTAGAACCAATACCAGTTGCATTGAATCCACGGCTATCTGCACCCGAGAATTCAGTCTTTGCTTCGTCAAACAGTGCTTCTGCACCGTCTTGTGAAGTGTAGCGTGAACGCATCGCGAAGATCAGTCCAGTAGGACCAGTCATTGGCTGAACACCTGCCAGGTCATAAGCGACCAGGTTAGGCATTGAACGACGGATCAGTGAAATCAGAACGGGATCGAAACCTGCAACGGTTTGACCACCAGTACTGGTGTAACCACCATTACCGACGCTATTAGTAGGAGATGCCTCAGTCAGGAATGAACCAGACTGATTGAAATCCTGTTGCTCTCTTAAAAATCTTTCTTGGTTCTCAAGCAGGGTAGCGGTTACAGCTCTCTTGTGTGAATCTTTGATTGCATCAAGACCCTCATAATTGAGGAGAGGTGCCCACTTTTCCTGCAGATGCTCGGATTGGAACATTTGCTTTTACCTTTATAAGTGTTTATTTTGGGGTTTGAATTATATTAAATTCAATTATTTGCTAAATTTCGAAAGTGTCTTCAGATAACCAGCCATCGCATTCGAAATATCTTCTGGTGCGCTGTCTACTCCTTCCGACAGAGTTTCGGTCTTAGCTGATGAAGTTGCTTTCTTTGAGGGGAAATATGACTCCCTCAGCATCTCCAGTTTTTCACGATATTCTTCTTCACTTTCAAACTCAACACTTTCGGAAAGTGAAGCGAGCTTGTCTTTCTGAGAATGTGCGAGACCCTCAGAAATTTCGTCAAAGATTCCGTTAGCAACCGACTCTGCGAGACGCTTGTTTAAGGAAACGTTCTTTTCGATTTGCTCGTTGAGTTTTGTTTCCATTTCATCAAGTTTTTCTACCATGCTATTAAGCACATCATATTTATCTTCAGGGATTGTTACATAATGTTCTTCAAAAAGACCCTTCAGTCCAGTCATGAAGGATTCGGTCAACTCCTCCTTCAGACCTGATTGAACTGCCAAATTATTTTCTACGAACCACTCTTCTGCTACATACTCCAAATAGGAATCAACTCTTTCAGAGAGTGCTTCTTTGATTTCTTCTACTTCTTCGATAAGCTTTTGCTCATACTGAACTTCGAATGCTTCCTTAATTTCAGAAACCTTCGATCTCAGAGCAGCCTCAAAGATTACCTTTGCTTTCTCTTGGAACTCTTCAGAAAGTTCTTCACCTTCTAAGAGTGCATTGACATCTTCTTCGATTTGGAACTCATCTTCCGACGAATCTTCACTTACTGTTACTTCTTCCTCTTCTTCCAGTTCTTCGGATGTCTCGTCTACCGACTCATCCTCAGCAATTTCTTCTGCGGACTCATCTACGATTTCCTCTTCAATTACTTCTTCAGCATCAAGATCCTCATCTTCCTTCACTGCACCAGCAGGAAGTTTTTGCATTCCATCAGCAGCACCTGCTGACTTATTCACAACATCTCTAACTTGCTTGAGCGTTGCACCAGGTGTTTTCAGCATTGCTGAATTATCGTCTGGCTTATAGTTATCTGGAGTAGGTCCTCCAAGATCTTCCCAACCACCGCTTTGTCCAGCAACAGCACCAGAATCCAGTTTTTTCATTGGATCTGCTGCGCCAGCGCCAGAATTGACGGCGGTTTTGGATTGCTTAGTGCCTACTTCCATTTCTTGTAAATCTCCACGAGACATTTGAACTCTCCGATTAACCTCTATTTTTAATCTATATTTATTTATAAAATTACAAATTTGCTAAAAAGTCTTGGAACAATTGGATTTTATGCTCCTCAAGTGCCTTTTTATCAACGAGGGTATTTATTCTCTTTTGAGTTTGCTCTGCATACTTTTCGCGAAGAATACCTCCTTCCCATACCCACTCTTTACCTTCCATAATTCCCTGAACAAATGCATCAGGTGCAGATGGATCGGCAACAATATCAGCAGCAGTTGCTAACATAAAGTCTTCACCAACTTGCTTATACCCTTCTTTGGTTGAAGTTAAAGAACCAATACCGCGAGAAGAAACGCCAAGGCAAACACCTTCTTTCAGAAGTGATTCTGCAATCTTACCCATTGGGGTTGAAAGAATCTGTGCCTTTCCAATGAAGTTGTTGCCCTTTTGCTCAAGTGCAACAATCTTATGAGAAACTCTATCCAGGTTTACTGTTGGGCCATCGGGGTGTCCGAGTTCTCCAAGAGCACGACCCTTATTAACATACTGTTCAGTATATCTTTTTACTTCTCTTTCCATAATGGACATAGGGTACATACGTCCATTTCTGTTTACGCACTCTGCTTGAAGGAAAGGTCCTTTGATATACAGTTTTGCTGATTTACCAGCACCCTCTGTAATAACCTCTACCTTTTCGATCTCCTCTCTAATAAGTTTCATTTTTTTATTAGTTCTTTAATTTTATTTATTATTTAAAGGATAACTGGATCATTGTTAACATCATGCCTTTGGTAGGGATCTACCGCAACTACCGTATTTATTCCCGATACTGGATCATATCTATATCTTTGATATGGTGCTGGAGTTCTTGTGCCAATTCCCGCAGGACTATTATAATCATATGCAACATAGTCGCCATTAAAATCATAATATGTTATAGTTGACCATCCTTCAGTTCCAGAAAAAATGGTCGTTGCTATAGAAATTGGTTGAGGAGAAACGACCTGATTATTGATATCGTGTCTCGTATATCCTGCAGGCATTTTTTAGTTTTCCTCTACTTCCTGATCAGCAAACATAGAATTTGCAACAGTCGGTCTTGCTGCATCAATTCTTTCGGCAGATTTTGCATAAAGAATTTCTTTAATCTTATCGCTCACTTGAGAAGGACTCTCATCCGCAATAATCATATTTAATAAATCATCCATAAAAATTTAAAATATAACTTGAGTTATTTATCAGATCTCTCCACCTTCTGGTGCTTGCACTGCTTTTGCATCAGATTCCAAATCTGGTTCCATTATGGGTTGACCTAAATCCATAGAAGGATCCATAGGTAAACCAGTTTGTGGATCAACTGGAGCATTTGGATCTGGGATAATTCCTTCCTCAATCTCCTTCTTCATAATCTTATCCTGTTCAATAATTTCTTCATCTGTTTGGCGAAGAATCTTTCTTCTTACATAATCTTGGGAATAGTACTTACCAATATAAGGTTCTGCAGTGACCGCAAGATTTAACCTTTCATTCATAAGTTCAGCATCTTTAAGTTCTGAGAAGTGGTTGTCATAGAGGAAATCATACTGAATATGTTGTGCCATTTCTTCCCAATCATCGGGAGCAATAATATTCTTCAAAATTAATTGAGTCTTGAGAATATCGCTAAACATATTTGAGAATCTCTTTCTCAAACGACCAACAAATTTGGTGAATTTGAGTTCGTCTCTCAGAATTTCCGAAGAACGTCCAAGATTGAAACCGCCTTCTCCATCCATTCTTGATGGGGGAACGTTCAGTGAACGATATAACTTTTTCTTAAAATATTCAATATCAGTAATCTCTCCAAGATTCTGACCACCTGGAAGTGTAGAGATTTCAGTTCCTCTACCACCTTCCCTTCTTGGAAGCCAGAAATCTTCAAGCATACTCATATATTTCTTATCATCACGGATTTCTCCTGTGCTTGCATCATATACAAGTTTGTTACGATAGCGCATCATAACATCGCGGAGATATTGCTCTGCCTTTACCTTTGGAAGATTACCAACATCAATATAGAAAATTCTACGTTCTGGTGCTCTTGACAATCTGTAAATTACCAAAGAGTCCTCAATCATTCTCAGTTGATTGAGTGATTTAATTGCTTTATTTAAGTACGAAAGAGTAATTCCTTTGTTTCTATCTACAAGACCGGAAGTGCAATATGCAATAGAATCTCTTGCAATTTTTATTCCACTATTTCCAGAAGATGATTGCTGACCCCCAACAGGACCAACAGGATATGACATCTTTGGATTGTATATAAAATATTCTTCAATCTCTGGAAAATCATACTCCATTGGATTTTCCTGAATTCCTCTTGTAGCAAAAGATTTGTCTTTATCTGACTTCTTCTTTTGCCTTACATAACGCATTTTCATTGCGTCAATATATCTCAATTCTTGAATTCCTTCTGTCGGATTCTTAAAATCAATTACCTTATGATAATATAGTCTTCCATCAATATACCAATTCCTATAAATCTCATGTGATTTCTTATTAAAATCTAAAAGATCTAGAATATAATTAAACTCTTCTCTAATTTTTTTCTTTAATCCGTCAGTAGCGTTCAGATTTGACAACTCAATCTGAACCGGAACATCATTAGTATCCGAAACAATTGCCTCATTGACAATATCTTCAATGGCACTATCAACCTCTGGGTGAAGTGCCATTTCCCTATATCTTTTAATTAGATCAAATTCTGTCCTATAAACACCCTCAATATCTACATAAGAACCAAAAAAACCACTAGTCAAATAATGATCAACCCCGTCCTCATTATTTTCGGGGACGGGGGAGACTATAGTAGGACTTTTTTTGGACTCATCATCAATTGAAAAACCAAACAGTCTTGCCATGATTTAATTAAACTCTTTATCTCTACTATTTATTAAGAAATAACAGTGTTAGTTTGATCACCAGATTCACCTGCTGACCACCACTGAACTTGGAACTCTACGGTAAATTCCTGAATTTCATCGGAGCTGTCATAAGAAACAGCAATTTCAGAAACATTAGTTGGGAAAATATCATAGAACTTATAAGTTCTCAGAGGTGGAATTGCATCTCCATTATCAATATCTGAATTTGATTCTGAGAATCTTCCTTGATTTGCACCTCTACCTAACTGATAAACAAAAGCATCAGTCATATAACTGGTTGGATTTGTAATACCAGTGTTGTTATCCAACTTACTGATAGAATTCATCCACAGTTCAAAAGCAGTTCTTAACTGGAAGTCCTCATCGTTGATGATTGTTACTGTCCATGGATCAAAGGTTCTATCACCAGCAACTTTCATAATTCTTCCTCTAAAAGGAACATCAATGGATGCTACGTTTGATGCAGGAAGAGCTGCTGCTTTACAAAGGAATTTGAAAGTATCAATTTCATTTCCTGCCCCAGTTCTCCAAAGATTTTGAAGTGGTGCTGGGAAACTTGGAATCGAAACCTCAAATAAATTAGATCTTGCACCACCACCTGCAAGTCTTTCTTTAAATCCTGTAATCGTTCTGAGTGTTGACATTTTTAGATCCTCCTTAAAGTTTTAAATAATCTATCAAACTCTGCCAGCAACTTCTTCAAAAGAAATTCCAGTTCTAGTAGCAACAAATGTCAGTGTTACATAATTAATTGACTTGGTTGGCTTCAGGAAGATGTCGGCTCTAAACTCATTATTATCGATAACATCTGGTGTGTTATTGGTCTCATCGCAAATTACAAGGAAGTCATAAACTCCTCTCTTTGCTTTGACATCACGTAAGTATGGTTCTACAATGTTTACGAAGTTTGCTCTGGTGATTTGATCATTTAACTCAAAGAGTTGTGCTTCTGCTGCATCTTGCAGTGCTTGCTCAACAGTCAAGAACAATCTTCTAACATTAATTCTATCAAATGCCGAAGCATATGCTAATCCAGTTTTGTCTCCAAAGAGTAAAATTCCAGATCCTGGTTGATTTACAATTGGATTAATTCCCAAAGGATAAAGTTGATCTCTTTGAGCTTTGTTTGGATTGTATGCTAACTTGATGGCATTATTCAGAACTCCTCTTTGTTGTCCTGCAGGTGAGAACCAAGGATAAGACTGAATTGATGTTCTAACGCAAAGACCAGCAACATCTGCATTGCAAGGAATATAACGGAATCTATTATTAAATCTATCAAAAGTATACTTATAACCACTATCAAAAATTGCATAAGAAGAATTTCTATTTCCAATTTCTCCAAAGAAATTAATTATATTCTTTGTTTGATCGTTGGTTGTCAAGAATCTTGCAACACTAGAACCTGGTTCTGGTTCGGATACTACGCTATATCTATGTGGAGAAATTACTGCTACACAGTCTTTTCTACTTTCTGCAATAGAGATAAGCTTAGATGCCTTAGATGCAGATGCTGTTGTGGTCGCCAATCCAGGACCCATGATTAAATAATCAACTGCAATTTCATCTTTGTTTCCAAATAAATCGTATGCAGTTGCCAAAGATCCAAGATCAGCTGTCATTGTTCCTGTGGTTCCAGGAGTTCCAGAAGAATAATCTTTTCCTCCGGTAAGCTTATAAACTTTATTTCCGAGAGCACTAAATGTTACATCTTGAGTCTCTTTATTCCACTGTCCACTGGAAAGAGTAACTGCTGTAAATCCAGCAGAGAATCCTGTTTGTGCTACCAGTGAAGAATCATCAGAAGGATTATCTCCAACATAAAGATACTTGGAGTTTTGTGCAAGATATTCTTTCCACCAAATTCTTTGTGGAGAATTGATTGCAGAAACTGAATCAGTTGCTTTTGACAATCCTACAAACTTCTCTAAAAGATTGCCTTTTATACCAGTTATAGTTCCGGTATCGTCAATAACCGCTACATGAATTTCATCATTCTTAGAATTTCTATCTGCAGCATATTGTGAGGTTCCTGGTTTTGGTGCAATCGAACTCCACAAAATATTTCCATTCTCTAAGGAAATAAATTGTTGATCATACCAATCAGATACTGCCGATTCTGCTGTAGAAACTGCAACTGATACAACAGCAGAACCTGCATTATTAATTGCAACTGTATTTCCAGGCCTAATAGATGCTGTCTGAACTCTAGCAGAATAACCTGGAAACTCTTCTTTACTTGTTGATGTATTAAATCTGGAAGTAAATTTAACATCAATAGTGTCTGTTCCTACACCAGTGATAATTCCCTTTAAGTATCCTGTAAAGGATGATGTTGCTCCAACTCCCGATAAGGGTTCGTCTGTAAGTGCAACTGAAACACCATAACCAACTACTGCTTGAGTTACTGCAGTTCCAACATTTACAATTTGATCTGCTCTGTTGTCAATGACTGCTACTTTAAGGTCGTTGTACTTAGAACCAGGATTCTTTGCTGCAAAGATATATGATGCAATATCATCAGAATGATTTGCATTGTAGTCATCAAAGTTTTTGATTTTAAGATCTGTTGTACTTCCTGTTCCAACAGTCAATACGTTTGCATTTTTTAAATCTGCGTCATCAACTCTGACGACTTTAAGAACACCACCATAAGAAAGGAAACTTGATGCACTCATCCAATATTCGTACTGCCCATCAAGGTCAAGTGGCTTTCCGAAAACGTCGATAAGTTCTTGTTCAGTAGTGATGTCAATCGCTTCCTCAACAGGGCCAACTGGGAAGGGTCCAGCAATAGCACCAATATTATCTAAAACATTATTAGCTCTTCCTACCGTTAAATCAACCTCCCTGACAAGTACGCCGGGAGATAATTGAGGAGTCGCCATTTTTTTCTCCTAAGTTCTCATTTACCTAAAAATATTTATTAAAAATCATTGCTTCATTTGCGAAAACAGTGCATGAACACTACCAATCTGGATATTCCCATAGATTATTGTTTTTATATCCACGTTTTCTTGACTTAGAAATTCTAATAATAGTGCATTGTTTGCACTCATAAGAATATGAGGATAAATTATATTTGTTTTTTCTTATCTTATAGAATCCATCAATTAAGTCTTTTGTTTCTCCACAAACTTTACAAGTTCTTTCGGTTAGATATAAATGTTCTGTTTGAAATTGATCATTTAGATCCATTATTGATAGTCCCACATATAAGACATATCACCGTATTCATCAGTAAACCATCTATCGCCATTACTATCAGTAAACGTATTTTCTTCCCCCAATCCATCAACAATAAAACCAAAAGGTGACATATCCTGCTCAATCTGGTTTTTTTGTTCTTCGTATAATCTTTTTCTAATATCTTGGTCGGTGAGTTCTTTAAAGTAATCCTGAGCAACTAACCATGCATAAATGACTAAACACATTGCCAAGTCATCATTACACCCATCTTCCGCTTCAAATGAGTTATGCTTGGAAATAAATGTTGTCAGTTCCGAAATAATCTCATAGTCATTGAATATAAGTTTATCTTCTTCAATTATAGTCTTTAAGTTAAGTGCTCCCACCTTCTTAACCGTTTTAGACATCTTGACTCCAAGTTGAGTCTTCTTTCCAGAAAATCCTTGACCTACAATTTGACCTGCTCTTCCTCTCATAGAGCACATCAAAACATTTTGATACTCCAAGTCATAATGAAGCAATGACGCTACTTGATCTCCAATATCATTAACTTCACAAAGAATATATGCCCCATTATAACTTTTTGCTAATTCATATATTATATTGGGGAACATCATAGGCTTGATTTCGTTGTTCCTATACTTCGCCACCAACCTATGAGGAAACTCTGTGATGTCAATAACTACAAATGCTGAATAGTCCTCACTGACTCCTCTGGCAACGTCAACAGTTACAACATAGTCGTGATTTTCCTTTGGATTTTCATAAACGTCAAGTCCAGCATTTCTTTTTATTGGATCACCAAATACAAGAGATTTTAACTTTGAAGGAGCAATCAAAGTATCAACAGAACCTAAGAACTCACACTCAAACTCAACTTTGAACTGCTGTTCTGAGGTATTGGCAATAGTTTGTGCTTTCCAAGCAGAGTCTCTTCCTGGAACTTCCGACCAGTGAACATCTGTGGGTACATATTCATTCTTTCCCCTTTCAGCATCGTGCCAATATCTATAAAAATGGTTCATCCCGTGAGGGGTAGAAACCATTATGACTTTTGTGCTTTTACCAGAAGTAATAGTAGGATAAACAGATGCAAAGAAGGAATCTGCGATATGGTTCGGAACGAAAGCGAACTCATCGAGAAAGAGGATATTGAATGACATGCCTCGGACAGCACTTGCAGACGTAGAAGCAGCCAGTATCTTTGATCCATTTTCTAACTCGATGTTACCTCTGTTCCAGGCTATAATACCCTGCTGCATCCATTTGGGCAAGTTCTCATAAGCAGTAGCAAGTCTTCCAAGAAGTTCTCTTGCTGTCGCTGCTTTGTTTGCTAGAATACCAATATTTACGCTATCATTAAAAATTAGATAGTGAAGTAGATAAGATACAACAGTTGTAGACTTTCCAGTCTGTCTAGGCATCTTACAGATATTAAATCTGTTTTCGTGGAATCTATTAATTAATTTCTCTTGGAAATCATATGGTTTAAATTGTGTCAATCCTTCGTCAAGAGAAACAATCTTAATATAGTTGTTTGCAAAATAAACTGGATCATCCTTGCACTTTACAAATTCTATAATTTGTTCTTGTGTAAATTCAATTTGCGTATTTGCCTTTTTTAATAAAGGATTGCCAAGATAAACTTCACTCAAAATAAAACTCCTTTTTAATCTTCAATAAATGTCACACCACAACTTGCTGATTGCATAACTGCTGATGATTCAACAGCGATTGCAAGTTTTGTTTGTGGTGGAAGTGCGATTCTTAAGTTATCTAGGTCAAAATGATCTGGTGCTCCGGATGTAATATTAAAAATGGCAATTGGAGTTCCGCCAGTGATTGTACAATCTGTTCTTGAATATGAAGCAGAGTATCCAATTGGAGTAAAGTCTAAATTATTTGTAGAATATGTTGGATCAATATAGAGATAAAGAGTACATGGGTTTGATGCTGATGCTGTTGTTCCTCCCGTCAATCTCTTAATCAAAATTTCTCTTGTATTAATCTTGTTATTTGCAATTAAATTACTTTTAATTGTTAATAGGTGATATTTTGTGTCTGTAGTGTTCATACCACCACTTTTTGCTCTACTAGCAGCAACTGGATATGTGGTTGTATTGATAATACCCTCAATAGCACCCATCATAGATGCACCAGATACCGTTACACCAACACCAGCATTTCCGTCAAGATTAGCAGCAACATATCCAATCTTAAGTGATGGATTATCTAAATGAACATCATTATTTCTATTAGAATAATGAATATGATGAATTGGCATCATATCACCTGTGGTTGGATTTTCAACTGCGAATCTCATTTCACCAACACCCAACCAACGGAAGTTGATTTGATAAACGTTGAGTTTGGTCGGGTCTAATGTGACACCTGATGGATTTGCAGTTCCTCCAACACCTGTTAATGTATCAAAATTCCAATCTTCCTGATATGTCCAATTACTTGTATTATTAACACCTGTTTGTGCAGTTATTGATGTTCCTACAAGTGTTCCCGAACTTGCAATAGAAAAAGTTCCTGTCTTTGGACCTACACTTGTAGATAAGAACTCAACAAATCCATTTTCATAATCAGTAATCCAACCTGGAAAAGTATTAACTCCAATACTTGTTGCGTTTTGTTGTGCTGTTCCTGATGGAATTGAAATTGTTTTTGCTACGCCAGCAAGAGTGACTGTTATATTTTCTGTTCCACTTGCAGGTGTTGTAATTGCAAATCTATGAATATGTGCCTTACCACCATTCTCCCGAAGGATACCGAATCTTCCATTGGTATTAAAACCAACTTGAAGTGCTTGCTCTTGTGCAAAGAATCCTGCTCTCTGTGTGTATCCTTCTACTGAACCAGAAAACTGTGCCGTAAATCTTGCAAGCGCACCTTGTCCTGGACGATACCTTACTGCTCTTTTAGATCTAACTACACCATAACCATATGCACCAGTTCCTGTTGATGCTGTCATCAAAGTATTGGAAGTGGTAATACCAGTCCCAAATGTATAACGTTCAAATCTTTGAGAGTTTAATCCGTATAATCCATCAAGCTGAAATACTGGTGTGATTGGAACAGCAATAGACTCTCCAAAGGCACTAGACCCACTTGCTGTTCCATTACATCCATCAATGTTGCCGTATCTATCGGCACACATATAAACTTCAAAGAGACTTCTCTCTTGATTTAGATAATCTTGTATATTTTTATTCCACTGCGCCATAACTCAAATCCACTCTAATTTTGAAGGATGATATCTACTTTTACTTTTTATGTTAATATTTTTTTCTTCTACTGGATAAATTTGATGAACAACTGCGCCAGGATATTCTCCTTGAAGTTCTTCTCCAAGTTCTTGCTTTGAAGGAACACCAGATTTTGTAACCATTTCAAATCTATAAAGATTACCTTGCCAAACAACATCTGCCAAATAACTTTCACCAACATGCTTTTGTTCTGGTTCAGAATTTAAATAAAGGTTACCATTAAAGTCACCTGAAATGTTAATTGATTCGGATAAAAACTCTTTGAAACTTTTCATTGATCAGCACTTCCAACGACGGCGGGCTTTACAAACTGGTTTATCTGGGGTGGATGAGCAATCAATGTTATGCATGTCTTGCTGACCCTTAGAGCGTGCGCAGAATGACTTTCTACGCTTGGAATCCTTACTTCCTGGTTTTGGATCTCCAGTTACAGCAGTTTTTAATTTAGAACCCGGATTCTCACGACGATATGCTTTAACGGCAGCAGGACTCATACCATCAGTTTTATCTGACTTATTTACCTTTTGCCAGTCTTCTACTTGAAGAAGTGGTTGACCAGGTTCATAGTCTCTCATTGTGAAATAAGTAACTCTACAACCTGGATATACTTTTTCTACTTCATTTTGAATATCTTGTTTTGATGGACGATTAGAATATGGGAAGAACATTTGAAGAGAATAAACCTTTCCTCTCCAAGAAACCATTACATAATAAATGTTTCCACTTTTTGCTGGCATTCTGACTGCTTCTTCAATTTCTTTTACATAATTTTTATTTTTTCCAGGTTTTCCAGCATCTCCGCCGTGCTTTTTGGTTCCACAAGTTTCTTCTATGGAATCTACTTTTATAATATCAATAATTTCTGCAAAAGTATTTCCATTTGCATCTTCAATCGTTACATCTTCACTAACGGATTTCCATCCACCACCCGCTTTTTTGTACTCTTTTGCTGCCCAACCATTTGCATAAGCAGAAGGGTACACATCAAATTTTGACTTTGCCTTTGCTTTCATTTTTGACCAAAGAGAAGGATTGGTAGGAACATTCTTCTCACTAATCACTTCTGCTTCCATTTCAAGTAGAATTTTATCTACCAAAGAAATTTCTTCGCCGAACATCTTAGGTCCTTTAGTTTTCTTTTCTGCTGCTGCTCTTTCACCTTCTGTAGAACCCTTTTGTGCGAGATTTCTGATCTTTGCAGCACGTTGTTGTTCTCTATGCTTTTTTGGATCAATTGCTCCTGGCATTGCTCCTTCCGGAACACAATTTGGGACCATTTTCTTTCCTTTCTTTTTTAGTCCCTCTTGCTTATATCCTTTCCAACAAGCTTCACCAATATTATTAGAAACCATTTTGGGTTTTCCTCCTTTACCTGGACGATCTGCTACAGGATCTTTTTCTCTTTTTTTTCTTACTGCAGCAGCAATTTCATCCTTAGACATTTTTGCTGCTTTTTCTTTTGAAAGGCACTTGGGTTTTGGACCCTTACCGTCATCATTTTCTCCACGGGCGCATTTTCCAGTTCTTTCACCTTTGGTGTTGTATTCATCCCATCCACCACCACCGACGCCACCTTCGCCGCCTTTTCCGAACCATTTTCTAAGATCTTCGTTCATTTTACTGGACTGGATTTTGTTTCTTCACCACTAGCTCTTTTATCTCTTCCCGCACAATGTGCTTTCTGAGAAAATCCTTTTGGATTTGAGCAATCTATACTCTTTTTATATTTATTAGACCAACTTTCTTTAAATTGTTTAAACGTTTTCATCTTCTTTTTGCTGCTTTAACAATTTACTAAGTTCTGCTGTGGATCCTATGAACAGTGCATTATTTGTGACACTTGTAGGACCTTTCTTTTTATCATCAGACTGAATGTCCTTCAATTTCTTTTGCAAGTCAATTAACTTTTCAGTTGCATCAGATACGCTTTTTATTAACTGCCCAGCAACTTCGTATGCTCTTGGCATCTCAGTTTCTTGGGCAAGTTCTATAACACCATTAAGTGCTTCTTGACCTTTTTCTATGATAGAATAGAGATTTCCTCTACTATACTCATAGTCTTTCCTAATATCTTCTGATACTTTTTCAAACTTATCTATTGAACTTTCTACTTCAACACTTTCAACTTCAACTGTCGGTTTCATAGTTTCTTCTACATTAAAGGTCTCATCTAAATTGTCAAATTTATTACTCATAATTATCAGAAGCTATCGCTAAATCCAAAGTCATCTCCAATTTCAATGTATGCATTGTCTGCTGAAGTTATTACACTTACACCAGATCCTGATACGTGAAGAGATATTGGTGTTCCATATTCCCCTCTAGAAACTGTAAGTTTATTTCCAGTCTTAGATTTAACATACAATGTTTCTGTGTCTATGGTAATATAAGACCCCTTAGATATAGCAGAAGAATCTGCTACTTCAAACATAGTTGCCTCTAAGTTAATATCCTCTGAAAGTGAAGTAGAAATTTCATCAATATATTTCTTAGTTGCTTGTGGTTCTACTCTGTAAGTAATATCTCTTGTAGGAGTTCCAGTATTCTCTCCGGAAACAAAACCAATAGCAACTTTTTTGACAACATCTTTCGAGGAATCCTGAGAAGTTGGTCCAAAAATGTATGTTTTTGCTGTAAATCTTAAAGTATAAATTAATGCTCTTCTTGAAGTAAAATCTCCTTCATAAGAATCGTCCATTGTAATATTGTCTAACGTGATTGGAATATCTCTATTTTCTCCAATCAATTCCACCAAATCAATACTTATACTATATGAAGGTTGGAAATACGGAAGTATCTGCTCTACTATCTGGAGCATATCATCATTACTTTTTGTCATAATTGACAATTCAAAAGAAACATTATATGGTACTGGCATATAAGTTACTCTTAAATCACTCTTATCAGTTTTTGTTGAAGAAACAAAGCTCTGAATAGGAGTAACTTTCCTTGTAGGATCATAACTCAATCCTACCATTTCAAATGAAAGTCTTGGAAGAGTTATCTGAACTGGTTTGTTTAAATCTGGGGATTGTTCGAGTCTTGCTAGGAACTTTTGAGTTGGTCCATATGCAATTGGAACTTCAACAATAGAAAAAACATTATCGGAGGAATCTTTTCTTTTAATCTTTATACTATTAAATAAGGTTCCAAACCCGATTACAGTTTTTCTTATAATTTCGTTATAAAAATATTCAAACATACATTTGTCCAGATACTATTGATTATTTAACTATTTAAGGTGTTCCAAATGGATTTTTTTCTGTAAAGTTCAGTATTTGATCTGCTTCCGTCTCAATTTCTATATTTTGACTGTAAGCATCATCCGTGTCTACCGTATTTATGGATAAAACCTTATATGTTGCGCCAGATTCGCTGCCAGTGATAATTTCACCTACGGAGAATTCTCCGGTGAAATTCTTCAATTCCAAATCATTTGTGACTGAATTCCAAGACTCTACAAGAGCGGTTGCACTACTTGCAGATCCTGTAACAACTTCATTGAAAGTAAATGAACCAGATCCAAGTAAGTATGGGTCGGAAATCCTTACAGTCGGTGCTTCGGTGTATCCAGCACCAGTGTTTGACAATCTTATTGCAGTAATAGATCCATTAGTGAGTATTGCAACAGCAGAAGCAGAGGTAGATGCTATTCCAACAAAAGATACTATTGGTGCAGAATCATATCCTGATCCTCCATCAGTTACTGTAATTACACCAACTGCTCCATCTGAGATCGTTGCTGATGCAGCAGCACCAACCCCTCCACCACCAAAAAATGCAACCATTGGTACAGAGGTGTATCCATAACCAGGATTTGTAAGTTGCACACCCTGTACTTTATATTTTTCATCTGTTTCTGAGCAATAATCAAACATTCCAGTTATTAGTGTTGCAATTCCAACCGCAGTTCCTCCAGAAGATGGTGAAGAAGATATTGCAACTCTTGGTGCTGAGGCATAATCTCTACCCCTATTCGTTACTGTAATGGAAGATACTGCACCATTTACGATATTTGTGATTGCTGTTGCAGTTCTTCCAGATCCAACCAATCTGAGAGTTTGAGTATATGCCTGATCGACAAAATTATCATCTATCTGTTCAATATCAGTATCGACAACCTCATCGCCATATCTGAAGAGTTCACATCTCAATTCATAGACATAGTTCTTTTGTAGTTGATAAAATGGAGATTCGTGCTCAACATACTTTATTTCAAATATTCTATCCCCCAAAGGAAAATATACTAAATCTCCTTCTTTGGGTCTAGTTGAAAGTTCTATATTGCTAACTGGTTTTATCAAAGGGGAAATATAGTTCTCGAATCTTTCTTTGGATATTACAAGAGTCAAATCATCAATATCTTGGATTCCAAATTTTGACAAAAGAGTTCCTTGTCCACCATAACCATCATAAGAAGAAACATATGCTTCAATTGGGTAAGCCTTATCAAACTTTGATTGTATTACTTCGGCGATTACTGTATTTTTAGTGATGTATCTTCTAGGAATATAATAAACCTCAACACCATACATTCTTATCTGTTCATTTATTAAATCTTGAACTAGATTTTGTTCTCCTTTTGATCCCTGAAGAAAGAATGGATTAAGCATAATTATCCTATAAAGTCTAATGGTGGAATTTCATAATAAGATGACATTTGCTCCATTATCATATCTATTTCTCTTTGAGCATCATCGTATAATTGTCTACCATTAAACTCAATACCTCCGGGAAGTTTAACACCTTGGAATTTAATTAAGTTTTGCCCCCATTGCCTCTTAATTAGAGACGTTAGATATTTCTTTAACCAAGAATCATTCCATACATTAGAATAATCGTTTGGATTTAATGCACTGTAACAGTCAATAACCAAGTATTCTCCAACAACTAAACTGCTCCAGTCAATATCAAGATATAATCTATTTTGTCTTTTATTGAATCTTATTTGCTTTTGAGTTGTAAGTAAAAAGTCAATATCTTCCAGATATGTTTTAGTCATTGCATAAGTTAGCAGTTCTGTTGAACCCCAATAGTAAATATCATTTAAAAATAATTGATATTTCAAACTAAACATATTTCTAGAAATGTCATTAGATCCTTCAAATTGAAAAATTTTATTAATCCCTATAATATGATTTGGAATTTGAAGGAAATTGGCATTTTCAAAGAAGTTAAAAGTTTCACTTGTTGTTGATGTTGCCGAAGTTGTGGCAATTCCAACACCACCATTTTTTGCTCTACCTCTATCAACATCTTCTTGAGTAACTCTATATTTTAAATACGTTTGAATTACTCCATCAAAGTGCCTTTCTTGAAAAAATTGCACAGCATCATCGACAAGATCTTCTATTTGTTCATCAGCAACATTAATTTCTAAAACTGGATGTCCCAGTTTCCTTTTACAATAATCTATTAGTTCTTGTCTTGATGATGGTTGTGCCATTATTCTTTACAGTTTATTTTTCCTATAATATCTATCATTTCATGTTATTCATTAAAGAAGAAAGCATTGACTTTATTTCATCAATATTATTTTTAATTTCACTCATTTCATTTTCTAGATTTTCAATTTTTTTAGAGTTGTTTTGCTTGCTTCTTTTCAAATTTAAATAATTTTGATATTCCAAGTAATTTGTGTTTAAAATTGCATTTGTACTTTCATCCCTCACCAGGTTCACATCTTCTTTTACTTTCTTTTTCATTATGCAACAGCAATAACTCTTAAATCTTTAATTCTTGGTGGATATGCCTGATTTGTAGAAGTTCCAACAAGTTTTATGCTAAAATACCTAAAAGATTCTAGGTTGTTTTCAGTAAACTCATATTCTCTAAATGCTTCTAAAGGACTTTCATTTGTCAATAAGTCAACTTTCTGAACCTTTCTGTCAGGATTTCCATCAGACAAAGACTCATCTATTGTTTGACCAAGATTATTTAAATTATTGAATCCTGGGAATGGAAAATATATTGGATCTTCATATGGATCCTTTTGAATTGAATAAAAGGCTCTCAAATCACTAAAAGTATTAACATAAGCAGTACAAAGAAGTTTTATAGAAGTTGCTGGAACTTCCAATGATATTATATTTGAAGCGTATGTAAATGCTGTTGGATCTTTTTCTAAACTAGAAACTCGATCATCTGTGGAATAATTTTCTATTCTCTTATTAACTCTGTTTGAAGTTAAAATAAGTCCAACTCTATCTAAATCTACTGTCGGAGAAACATAAGAATCTCCACTAAACAACTGTAAATTTAATGTTAATGATTTATTTCCAGGAAGATTATTCAATCCAACAGACTCATTAACTTTTGAAAATATAGCTCTTGGACTAGAAAGATAGTTGTTAGAATCTAAATTTATAGACTCAAATCCATTATCTTCAAAAGAAGTTTCCGATCCATCAATACTTCTTCCCGAAACTGTTCTAATAGAAGGTGTTATAGTTGTTCCACTAAGAGTCAGTGTTTGAACAGTTGGTCTTACAATATTATATTGAATATTTTGAGTTGCATTTATATCCTCACCTCCAGTTGACTTGGATTCTTTAATATAAAGTTTAGGGTCTATACTTCTATCAACACCAATCAAAGTAGATCCATCGCTATCTGTAGATCCTGTTCTCAGTTTTATGTAATAATAATCTAAACCTATTGGATCTGGTAAAGTAACTTCTTCCAATCTATGGGTTTTATTTATCCTTCTCAGAGAAATAGAGTTTAATTCATATTTTCCTACAACATCTCCTGAAAAGTGATCTTCAATTTTTGTTCCATCAATTCCTCTTGTTATTCCTGTAAGAGAAGTTGCAGTTGTACCATTATATCTGATGATCTCATCATCTATTACAACATATCCTGGATTTGAAAAAGAAACTGGCAAATTTTCAAAGGTTCCATAATTTGTGGTTGAGTTTACAAACAACTCACCAGTAGAATTTTTATCATAATCTGCAGTCAATGTTATTGGTTTTATATCACTTACAACGTTTGAAATAGAAACTCTGTCTGTTGGCGAATGGTTTCCATGATTTTTGTGATTTACTTTTATATGAAGTCCATCATTAATAATTGCCTTACCACCTGTTGGTATTATGATGTTGCTGCCCAAAGGTGTAGAAGTTCCCGAATTGTTTATATAGTTTAAATTGTATCCAGCACCTTCTTTAAATTCTCCTTGAACATTATCCAATAAAAGTTCATTGGTTCCTGCAATACCGACCAAAGATAATCTCAGATTTCTTCCCAGTTTACTGCCACCAAGAGTTTCTACTGTAAGAACGTCTCCAGCAACATAACCACTACCGCCAGAAGTTATTGATGCTGCTATAGCTACTCCACTACTGTCAATTTCTATGTCTGCCGTAGCATCTGCACCAGTTCCTGTTAAAGAAACCAAACTTTCATTAAAGTATGTTGCTGGGCCAACATACCCTATTCCACCATTTACAATATTTAAAGATCCTGTTGCTGATCCAGCAGAACCAACATAATCTCCAGATCCATCGGACAAATCTTGCTGAACAGTATTTCCAAGAGTTAGTCCAGAACCTGTCAATAATTGATCCAACTTTATTCTTATAAGTCTAGAATCCATTTCAAATGAGTTTGAAGTCAAGTTTGCAATTTGACTATTCCCTACACTTAACTCTGGACTATAAAAATTAATGTCTCCAGTTGGTTGGGTGAAGTTTGCCCTATAAAGTTTAAATTTTAAATCTTGATATGGTTCTTCTATCCAACTTGAAGAATTTTGAGATTTGAAGAGTCCTCCATTGAGAGGTTGTTTATCAATAATAACTTGATTTTCGGAAGCAGTGTCAACTTGACCCATTTCTGCAACCCAAAGCAAATAACTATCAGAGTTTGAAGAAATAACTATGGAATGAAATTGATTGCCTGTTAGATATACTGGGGATGGAAATGTCACTCTTGTCGGAATTATTCCAAATTCGGTAGTTTCAATATCAGAAGGAGATACGACAACTTCACCAAAAGGATATACGGTTCTAGATGGTTGACCCAATTCCATGGGTCTCAATTGAACAGTTACTGGTAAATTATTGTCCTTTCTATAAAAATATAAATCAATAGAAGTCACAAACATTCCATTGCTATGTTCAACATAGAATGATTGTGCTAAGGGATTTAATAATTTCATCTCTTATACTTTATTAAGTATTTATATTAATGATATTAATTATTTCAAAGTCCAATAGTTTTTCCAAATTGGTTTGCTATTTTTTCATCAGCTCTCTTTCTTTCATTCCTTCTGTTGTTATTGTTACGGTTTCCTGCCTTATTATTCTTTGAAGATCCAGTATTTCCGTATTTTATATTTGGTTGAGGATTAACTGCTTGTGCTCTATCAAACAGTTTTTGACCTCTAGCATTTGAATCTCCTTGCTTCACTTGTGCATTAATACCAGAGTCTGAAAGATAATTGTTTAATCTTTCCGCAGCAGGAGCTCCAATTTTTGGTCCAGCTCTGTTAATTGTAATCTCTTCTGGTTGTGGAGCTGGTTGTTGTGGTTCTGGTTGTGGTGTGTTTGGTCTTGCTGGTGACGAAGAAGATGGTGGAGAATATGGTGTGGGTGATGGAATAGTTCTTATTACTGTGCTATTGACTAGTTCATTAGGACCTACTTCTTGTGCATCTTTGGTTTCTGTTACATCTTCTGTAACAACAGATGCATTTCTAGTGATCAATATATTTTCTTGAACAGTATTTACTTTTCCTTCGGAATAATAATTTTCTTCTGCCGAACTAGTTGTAACACCTTCTATTAGAGAGTTTGTAGAACTATTTGATAATCTGAATACTTTAGTTCCTGCTTCAAATTTTGGATTTACATCAGTATTTGGGTTGGGAATCCAAATTGAACCAAGTAAATCTCCCAATTGATCTGTAACTAAATCCAATGATTCTATTCTAGCAGTAGCACCGCTGCTTCTTCCTCTTAAAATCATACCAACTTCAAGATTTCCATAATATTCTCCCTGCGGTTTATTTGCTAATGAATAAGTATCTAAATTTAAAATTTCAGAAGAGGATGAGTAATTTTCAGATAAAGTTGCATTTCTGTTGTAAGGGTTTTTAATGAAAGTTTCGGTCGGCGAATCGTAAGGACCAAATTTATGATTCGATTTTGCTACTCTGCAACTAAAAGACTTTCCAGAGATTAACGTGTTAATTCTTTTTGCTGCTGCTGATCCTATTTTATTTTTTCTATTTTTTGAGAATGCCACAACCATTTCTCCAACTTGGAATGTGCCATTTATCATAGAAATTTTGACCAATTTTGGGAAAGTATATCCCAAAATATCAACACCATCAAAGAATGAATACATTTGAGTAAATGGTTTCAATCTTCTTGCAGTAAACTCTACATTTCTAGATCTCAAATATGGAACAACTCTCGAATCTAAAACCTGGTCGCCAAAAGAAGTATTATCAAAAGTTTCTCTTACAAGTTTTGTTTTTCCCGTTCTTGTTGAGGATCCAGTCTTAGTTACTTGCTCATAATCTTCTCTAACTACTTGATTACCAACTCTTACCTCTTCAGAATCTTTCTTAACAGATTGTCCAGTCCAAACAGTTTCCCAAGAATTCCAAACTGTTGGGGTGAATCCTGCTTGCTGATCAAAACCTTCATCTTCTACTTCATTTATAGTCTTTACATAATCGCCTTCAACACTGACAGTCTTTGGCTCTGCTCTAATCTGATCTACCCAAACATCAGAAGATGGGAAAAGTTCTATTGTTCCATTAAAGTTTGAAGAAGAATAAGCTGATACATTTGCAACTTGACTGGAATATGCTTGATCAATTTCTAAGACCTCTTCATAATCTAAAAGTACTAACTGACCAACTCTCTTTATATTAGATCCAACCAAATCAGTTGCAAATTTTGCATCGGTTGTTTGACTTGGAGAAACTCCAATTCCAGACAAAGAATTTGAACCAAGCAAAAGGTCTACTTGTGTGGAATAGTGAGAAGGTCTCAATTCGGAATTTGAAATATCAATAGAATTTTTTGATCCAATTAATTTCTTTTGAGTTTTTGTTGTTGAAAAATCATCAACAAAAAATCCAGATTTGAATCTATTTAAACCATCAGCATCTATTATTTGTAAGTTTGAAGTGTTAGATTCTAATATTGAAAGTGATGTATAATACTCTAAGTTTTTGATTCTATCTTCAAGTTTTTTGATATCAGACATTTGATATCTCTTATAATCTCTTAAAGTAATCCTTGAATCTTTAATATCGCAAAGATAAGCTGGAAGATTTATTTGTGCAATTTCAATTGAACCTAAAATAGGTTGAGGTAATTGTGGATCTTCAGCAGGTTCTCCACTTGCAAGTTGGAATGTTCCATCCTTTGAAAGATAGATTTTATCTATTCTTGGCAAATAGAAAGAATAATTTAACAATGAAGATTCATCAGAAGCCAAAATATATTCGGAAGAATTATTATTTTCGTCAATTGATCTTCCTAAAAATTCAAATGGCGATCTTTGATTTTCTGATACTGTGTAATTTGAAACTCTAGGACGAACATCTATAACGTCACTGTTTCTAACTCCATTTATCTTTGGAATATTGCAATATTCAAATTGATCATATGAGCTTGTAGTTACTATATCACCAGAACTTGAAACTGATGAAGATTCGAAGATTATTTTTAATTTTCTTTTTGGTTCTTTCTTTGAAACTTTTCTTACTATTTTTGAATAATCGTATATTGTATTCTTTTGTTGATTGTTAAATACATAACTATCAGTTATATCATTGTTTTCAGAGTCTATTGAAGAAACTGCTGCATTAACTCCAGAAGTTTTAAATTTTAATATTTCTCCCGGAATAATAGAATTTGAGGATAATTTAGTGTAAAAAATCTCTAAATTAGAGTTTCTTTCTACAAAAACTCCTGTTGCATTACTTTCGGATCCAATAAATTCTTCTCCAAGTATTAAATCCAAAGTATTTCCTGAAGGACCATTCAATGATGAAAATACAATCTTTGGAATTGTTGGGTTATTAGTATCACTAGATTCATATACTCCAAGAACTCTAACTACATCAGCCTCATTTAAAGAAATTTCCTCATCTTGAACTCTTGTCCCATAAGGGTAATTTCCATATTCTAAACCATCATTTAAAGTTGTTGAACCTATACCAGAAGATTCGTATTTTGATTTTGTTACAATTATAGAATTTATATTATTTTTTGATTTAACTTTTGAAGTTACATTTATTTTTCTAAGAGTAGCAATTAACTTTGCACTTCCATTGTTGCTTAAACCACTAATTGTTAATTGGGATGATCCAGAAGAAAATGTTATTTTATCCTGAGTAAGTTCTTCTGTGGAACCATTTTCATTTACTAAACAATATCTTTCTTCATCAAAAGGCAAGAAAGTTTCGTTTGGATCTGCACTTAGAGTAAAAGATCCTCCCGAAACAGATACTGTATATTGCTTTCTTATTGTTAGATCGGATCCTGTAAAATCGACAGACTTTACATTTGGTTTTGGTAGTTTTGTATACAGGGTGTTATCTTCAGAACTTTGGAATTTTGATCCCAAAACTCTAAAATCCGATGGAGTTATGGTTGCAGTAGGAAGATTTCCATCACAAACACCTGAAACAGAAGTAACTGGTTCCAGTGTTAAACTTGATGCTGTAACCGCAGTAACTTTTGAAAACGTTGGGACACTATTACCTGGATTTGTATATGCTACAATTGAGTTTACCTTTACTGAGTTTGTAAACACTACATCAGCAGAAGTTACTGTACTAGTTCCCAAAGTTCCATCACTTATAGAAACAAATCCAAATTCTGATAAAGTTGTTTGCTTAATATCTGCAGTAAAAGTATAAGCAGAACCAACAATTCCATATAATGATTTTACATCACTTGATCCATAAGAATTTACTGATGTAGAAATCCTACTATTTTTTATTCCATCAAAGGTAAAACTTTCACCTATAGAAAATTTGCCGCTAATACTATATGCTGTTATGATGCCAGAATTGTTGACATCGTGTCTAATATAACCAATAGCACCACTAGAATTGCCTTTTATTTGTGTAGGAACACTTAAAGTGATGGGTTCATTTAAAGTTATCTCAGTATAAGTCTGAATATCATATAAAGATATATCCCATTGATTTGATTCTGGATTTAAAGTATCATATGATCCAGATTCTAGAGCAAAATCATAAACTCTCGCAATTCCAATTTCTTTTCCGCCAGGAGAATTGCTGTTTGATCCTACTCTATCTAGATGTAGACTAACAGAGTAATCAGAAAATCCAACCTTTGGAGATCCATATACTCTATTTAAAGTATATGTTGGTCCAGTTACGTAATTTACACTTTGGTTTTTTAAATTTTTTGTAGTTCTTGGTTTTTTAAAATCAATATATGTCGATCCTATCGTTTTTATTTCATACCCCATTACATAAGCTTTTGTTGGGGATATTACATAAGTACCCAAATTTTCACTAGGAGTATTTCCATTATATGTTTTTTTATCACTTGTGAAAATTCCATTATTTCCCTTTAAATCATTTAAAGTTTCTCTTATTGATAAATTTGGAGACTTTACATAATAATTTCCAGATTCGTCAAAAGTCCTTCTTGCAAATTCATTTGCTAGTTCATTATATTGTGGGAGATTTCTTGATGTTATCTCCTCACCTTCTCTTATTTCGCTTATAGTAATGAAATCATTTGTCTCTAGATCATCTAATTCCTTTTTATCGAGATATGCAAATATTTGAAATCTATCTGCACCTGGTGCAGTATAATTTGAGAATCCATTTGCATTATCATTCAAAGAAGAATCTTCATCAGAATTTATAATTCTTTCTTGAATTCTTAAACCTACTTTATAATTGCTTATGCTGCTGTAAGGATCCAAAAGTATTGTGGATTCGCCAACATTTATAAAATATCCTCTAATAAAGAAAACCCCAGATTCTATTTTTGCCGAAGATGCACGTCCAGTAGAATTTTCATTCCTTGTAAGGCAAAATCCTTCACCCGCAGATAAAAATCTTTGTATTCCATCTACAATTATTGCACCTTCTTCATCATCATCGCCCAAATTTGGTTGATCGCTTTCTACTTCTAAAACTTCACCATCTAAAAATCTTTCACTTTTATTGGCATCTGTTCCTGGACTTAAATATTTTACATATATTGTTGCATTTCCAATAAAAGAATTTTGTTTAGAAAGAGAAAAAATAATCTCAGCTCTTACTCCACTAGTTCTTCCTACTATTACTGCACCATTTAAAAAGTTCAAATATATTTGAACATCAACCCCAAAATAATCATTCTCTAAAATTACATACTCTAATCTGTTATTATAAGATAATTCTCCGCCAAGAACTTTCGATCCATCAGTAAAAATATGAGTCCCAAATCTTTCAATCTGAGACTGTAAGATTGACTGTAAAGTAGTCAGTTCCCTAGCTTGAACAGGATAACCTGGTTTAAACAATACTCTATGAAAATCCTTATCATTAGGATCATAATCGTCAAAATATGGATATACGTTTAAGTTAGTTTCCTGTGGCATGATTTTTTACTTAAAATTGTAAAATAACCTTAATATCTTCTTTTTGATTGGCAGATCTTGTAATAGATGGTCTATTATCAACGTAAATAATGTCTCCTGAATATTTTTCTACTTCAGGATCAGATAAGCCAAAATCAAATTCTTGTCCCAGATTATAGGTAGTCGTATTATTTATGACCGTAGTCAAACCACTAAATTCAGTATCAATACCTAGTGTCTTAGTTCCTCCAAGAATTTCTATCGATCCCCCTACTTCAGGAGTAGATGTAAAGGAATATGCATTATATCCATATTCGGGAGTTTGTGTGCTTTGAATTAATGAAGCAGTATTGAATCCAGCTAATGCTCTATCTTGCCAATATTTAAGAACGCCAGTGTTGTTATCATATGAAATAACTCTTCCTACCGCTGTTTTTCCTGTTCCGATAGTTTGAGTTATTTGTGAATTTTGTGTAAATGTAGTATTTTGAAAATCACTAGAATTTAATACACCTTTTAATTTTAATGCTTTTGTCCCACTAATTTTATTGTCTGATAGTAAATCTTCCGAACCCGGTTTTCTTGGATTTTTTACTATTCCAATTCTTGCTACTTTATTTCCAGTAATAAAGTTTGGATTTTGATCATCATTTTCAATTCTACTATACAATAAAACACTAAATGCGCCAAGTTCCCTGTAAATATCACTTCCATGTCCACCTGAAGGAGGAATGATTACATTAAAAACCGGAGATGTTGAAGAACTATCTACCAGAAGACCACCAGAACTTAAATCTAATGATCCAAAAGTATATCCAGATCCTCCAGAAGTAACTTCAACAGATTCTACTGTAAAATCTTCACCCACAACAACAGTAGCTTTTCCCCCAGTTCCATCCCCAACAATATCAATATCAGAATAAGTTTGAGGTAGATTTCCAAGACCACTTCCTCTATTTGAAATGGTAATCATTTTTAATTGCCCACTAGTTGCTGCATTTTCTCTTACAGCAGCATATTGGGAATTAGTTTTCCAATCTGATGGGACAGGTATGTAATTAGCCGTTTCAAATTTTACAATATCATTTGGATTTATTGTGTAAAGATACTTCCAAATATATCCATCCCCACTGTCACCTGCTGGTCTTGGTTCAAGATCTGTAAAATTTGGTTCATCTAATGAGGGTCTACCTTCTGGATTTTCTGGATTTACTCCATTATTTAAACAAATATAAACTCTATAATTTGCATTTAACACATAATAATTCGAACTATAAAGAGAAGATTTATTTGATGTCGTTGGTCTATCTCTACTTATATCATTTTTGTACATGTCATAAGTAGTTCCAGAAGTCCATTTTATTTTTCGGATAACCTTCCTAACATCATCAGAGTTTATTTTTGTTAATCCGACAATAGTGTCCCATATATCATTACTATAATTAAATGAGTCTATTGGTGCTAGTGGAGAATTATCCCAATTTGGATCATAATCCGAAGAATTTGTCAATCCAATGAAGGAATAATAACAAAAATTTGTAGATCCTACGGAAGATATAAAGGTATCTGAATTTAAAATCCTAAATTGGTCAGTAATAATTGCAGACATTTATTTAAATTTTTAAAACTATTTATTAGGTTATTGTGTAACCAGAATTCTTTAAAGAATTAAGTCTTCTTATTGTCGGAGTACTATTAAGTCCAACAACACCATAGTCAGTATTAACTAAAAATTCTTTTTGTGATGTTGATGAACCCGTTTCTATAAGTCCCCAACTATACTCTCCATAAAAATTACTAAATCCAGCACCAATACCATTATAATCCGAAACACTTACAACTACTTTAATCAAAGAAATTGGACCTATTCCATAAGCCTCTGTTGATCCCACAGAAATAGAGGCTACTTTATATACATTATTGATAAAACTGGTTCCTATTCCTATTATGGATCCATTTTCATCTAGAGAAGTTATTCCATTTCCAATATTAGAATTAAATACTTCAAAGTAATATGAACTTTGTATTCCACTAGAATTATCTAATATTGGTGGGTTCAAATATCTAGAATCTTTAAGGACAGAATTTTCTGGAATTACTAAATCAAATTGAAGTCCAGTCACTGCATATCCAACCGAAACTTTATTGACTGCAGAAATAATTCCAAAATCTCCACTATAAGATACTCCATTTAAAATTTCTTTTTTGGTAGTTGGGGATTCTATTATTACTAAAGGTGGAGATGCATTTGAATATCCAGATCCTGGATTGTTGATAGATATTAAACTTACTTTGCCAGAAGATAAAGTGGCAGTTGCTATAGCCGTAACACCATTTTCTGGAGATGCTATAATTACCGAAGGTTCTTGTAAATATCCAGATCCCCCATCAACAACATCAATAGAAGTAATTGTTCCAGATTGTGATACTATTGCAGTAGAAATTGCACATTTTTTCTCAGAATCTTCTATTATTTCTATTTTATTAATAAATTCATTACTTGCAGGATTTTCGTTTTTGTAATCGAAAAATGTTTTTACAGAATCTACAAAAATATTTGTATCTCCAATGCCAATATTTTTTATTAATTTTGCTACGGGATTTATATTTGGAAGATATTCTATTCTATCTTTTGTGATATTTGTATCATCTATAATTAAATCGTTTCTTTGTTTGCACCAATTTACTGGTCTAAAAAGTTCTAAGTTTGAAGAAACTCCAACAGAAGAATATAAGTTTGTAACAACAGATGTTGGCGAATTTATATTCTCAACCAATCTAGAAAGTTCATCAAAATTTTTATCATCTCCATTTATATCTAAGGAATCTCCAACTTTTAAAGTCTCAATAATATCAACATCAACAACATCTATTCCACTTGTTCCCCTATAAAAAAGTATTTCGCAATTATCATCTTCATTTGGAGGTTCTAAGAAAGTTATATTGTTTCCACCATCAAATATATAAGATTCGTTTGGTATTTGAATAACATCGTTTAACAACACTAATATTGTTGCTTTAGTATCAATATTAGATCCTGATCTTGAAATTATAGTGAATATATTTCCATTTAATGTTAAAGTAAATGTTTTTCTCAATCCATTGAATTTGGAACTAAAATTATCCAATTTCAGCAAGTTTCCTACCGACCATCCAGAAAAATTATCCTTAGTTACTTTGTCTATTACTATTGAGAACTCTTCAAATGGTTTTGAAGTATCTGTTGGTATTCCTGTGTTTCCTCCCACATCTACTGTAAGAATGTCGCCAACACTATAAGAGTACCCATAATTTTTAATTACAAAATCTATTACACTAGATCCTTGTCCAACAACTATGTCTATCTTTGCTTCAGTTCCAATTCCAGGCGAATATTTTGAAGAATATTGAAGAGGAATATCTGAATATGACAATGGAGGATCTATCACAAGATCCGGAGGACTTGATGTAGTATATCCAGAACCTGGATTTGTTATAGTTATTGAGACTATACTTCCATTCTGAACACTTGCAGTGCCTATAAATTCTATGTTTGGAATTCCAGAACTATAAGTTTGAACACCAACTTTAATATTTGTTTGTATGCCAGATCTATATCCAGACCCACTGTTACCAATAATGATTGACTGTACAGTTCCTGCGGAAGAAATTACCACAGTTCCGCCAGCAGATACTAGTGGTTGATACCCAAAACCTTCGCTTGATCCTACCGATATTGGGATTCCTCCTCTTGGCACACTAGCATTATTTGGGTCATATGATATAGAGGTTCCAGATCCGGTAAAATTCAATTCCGTAGTAGATGATAGTGACTCTGATAAAGTAAAATCATCTTCTGGAATCTGAAGAACATTGTTTATTAATAGAATCGATCTGTCCGTAGATATTCCAGAAACATCTTGATTTCCTGATGTTATGTTAAATGTTTTACTTGAAGAATTGAATGAGTTTGATACATCATCAAACAAATAGTTGTTTTTATACGTTTCTTGTGTTCCGTCAGGAACACCTGATCTGATAAAAACTCTTCCATGGAAAGTAGAGCTTACCTCGTTTTCTACAATTACTCCACCACTTTCCGAAGATAAATCAGTCTTTACTTTTCCGTATGGTGCTGAAGCAAAATATATTCTACTACCGAGTATTCTATAATTTCCTGATAATTTTGTTATTATTGATCCAGAAGTGTGAGTATTTAAAATAGAACCCAGAAAATTTCTTTGAACTTCTACAAATCCTGTACTTCCTACACCGACAGACTCAACTTTAAATATTTCATTGTCTATTTTAAACAGGTCTCCGGAGAAAAATTCGACATTATTTGAAAAATCTAAAACTGTGTCTATTAAAGAAATGTCATTCCTTAATATGGATGTGGTGGAAGTTGATACAATTGGAGATTGTATTACATTGTCTATTGCAATTATACATTTTACATCTTGGTTTGTTGATGTTATGTAATGAGTTTTACCTGTTCCAACTGAGTTTATATCTATTAAATTTGGTATAGTAGAAAGAGCTTTCTCTGCACTACTTGCAAATTTAATTTTGGTATCATCAACCTTATAAATGTACAATTCTCCTGAAAGTTTATCTGTTACTCCAACACCAGCAATAGAAGTTGCAGCAATTCCTATTGAATTTAAAGTTGAATCTGGATCTATGTTGTTTGATCTATATTCAACTCTTTCCCCTGTAACAAAAAAGTGATTTGGTATTAAAATATAATCTTGACTAACATCTACAACAGAAGAAGATTCGCCATCAAATAATTTTTCGAATATAAAATCCCCTTTATACTTTAAATCAAAATCTGCTCTAAATTTTTCGTCAGAGTTAAATTTTGAAGATCCTGTGGTTATTTCTGAATTTTTAAGATCTATTGATGGCGGAAACTGTGCTCTTTGAATGTATGTAAGTAAATTTTGAAATAAAACTACTTCAACATCTATACTTGGATTTGGAGTAAAAAGAATTTCTGTGTTTGCAGATAATCTTGTGCTAAATGTTCCTAATTCGCCATTACTTTGAACTTCACCATATTCAATAGAATAAGAATCTAGTTCATTATTAAGAACAAAAAGTTCTGTTATTTGAACTTCGTTATTTGTTAAATCTGTTACTTGTGCTATAATGTAAGAAGATTGGTAAAGAGAATCATAGGATCCAACTACTGTTGCAGTTGGTGTTGGACTTGAAGATATTGATGTCTTTTTCGATTCTAACTTTCCATATTTTAAATCTGAAAAACCTTCAGATGAAAAATTAGTATTTGCCAGAGAAACATTAACAACGTTTGCTGAAATATTTCCAATAGAAGAACTTTCTGGGTGAAAATATAAATTTAGGTTTGATCCAGAAACCTCTGCACTATATGTTCCTAAACCTACAGATTGATTGTCGTTATCAAAGCAAAGGGTCCCAAAATTAGAAATTAATACTTCATTAGAATTACCTAAAACCAAATTTATTTCTGTATATTCATAAAATCTATTAGAAGAAGAAAGCTCTATTATAAATTTTGAAGAATTATAATCTAAAGGAATTTGCTTTATTATTGTAGTTGTTCCAGCACTAATTGCAACATTAGTTGATGCTATACTTACAATGTCTCCCAAAGAAGTTTCGCTGGATTGACTTGCAAATTGTTTAGTGTCATAAGATAAAAAACTATAAGTGTATTCATTAATTCTTCCATCTATTGGAAAAAATTGCAAAGATGCTACACTCCCAGATTTTGAAATATCAAAAGATCCTATTTCATCTTGAGTAAAATACTTGCCATATGTATTACTAATAATTTCATTTCCATTACTTAGAGTTGAAATAATAGAAACTTGTTTTCTATTTGCAAATCTTTCGTCAATTGCGTTAAGAAAAATCTTTTTTGAGCGTACTTTTGTTGCCATGTTAGGATTAGATATTAAATGATGTTACAAAGGTTTCTGGTATCTGAGTATTAAATTCTCCACTAATATCATCTATCAATAATACTCTATTTCCAATAGATTCTGAATAATCTTGAATGATTCTCGAAGCAAAATTTATTTGATTTGATGATAAAACGTTATCAACAGTTAAAGAATTTTCTGTCACTAAATCATAATCAAAAGTGCAATTTACATCTACTACACTATTTAATTCAATAACAAGGTCACGTTCCACAATCTGAGTAGATATGCCTGCGGTTTGATTTGCCTCTAATTCAGAAACTATTTGAAGATCTCCAAATTTTTTAAATCCAACAGTGTGGTTTAAATTGTCAGTAGTTATATCCCAAGTATCAAAATCTATTTCGGACTTTAAAGAATACGAAAAATACTGATAATAATCATTATCCGAAATTTTTTGCAATCCATCATTTAAAAATCCTACTCTATCAATCCAACCATTTTTAACTATAGAAGAAGAATCAATAGAATAAAAAGACTCAAATTCATCAGTTTCTTTAATAAATGCCTTTGAACTTGAAGAAAGACTTTGTACTTCAAGTTCTCCATCATATTTAAAATCTGTTTCTATTCTTAAAAATTCATTTTTCTCATCCCACCCAGTTACCTTTCCAATCTTTGTTCCAAATCTGACAGTTTCTCCAATAGCAAATGAATTTTTAATTAAACTGATATCAAATTTGGGGAAATATTTTTCGGGAGTAACTGTTCCAGAGGAATTCTCTGAATCAAATGTTCCCGGAGTTTGTGATCCAGTTAATAACTCAGATAAAGAATATTTTACAAATGCTCCACTTCCTCCAAATTTTGGATCTATATCTGTAATTTTAAATAAGTTATAATTATAATTTTTAGAATTAAATCCTATTCCATTTGAAGGAGTTATAGAAATTCCCTCAACAATAATGTTGTCTCCAACAGAAAATGGGAAGACATCGGATGAAGAAAACTGTTTACTTAAAACCAATGTAACTTTTTTTGTCAAAGAATCAAATGATGCCGAAGATATTTTTAAACCATTTGTATTATTAGTTGGAATTATTATAGGAGTTGTATTATAAAGTTCAGTTGTATTTTTTATAATTTTAATTGAAGGTTCAAAGACATCAAAATCCAATACTACATCATCTACGACATTTTTGGTAAATCCATCAATCAAAATTAAATTTGGAGATGTGTTATAAAAAACTCCGATAGAAGTTATACCAATACTAGAAATTTTGGAAAGAGGTTCTATTCTTAATACTGAAGGATACTTGACTAATGGTTTTATTGTGCTGTCAATTGAATAATCATATCCAATATCAAATATCTTTGTAGATTTAATTTTTCCAATTTCGTTAGATTCTGGTATAAGAATTGCTCCAGATCCAGAATCCGAATCTACCGATTTTATTGAAGGTAATTTGTGGTAATTGAAACCTTTAGATTTAAGAGAAAATGTTTTTATTTCTCCGGTTTCTGTTTTAGAATTTGTTCTGTATGATATATTTGATTCTTGTGAAGTATATTGTCCAATTTCATTAGTATTTCCAATAACATAAGTGAATGTGTTTAAAGTTTTTGATGAAATTCTATGTACACCTGACAATGAACTAGTATTCAAATTTATCGAATTTCTAAAATTAACCTCATCATCTACTTGAATTTGAATCTTTTCATTTTTATTTTTTTCAAATAAAATAGGATCTAAACTATAGTAAAAATTGTCTGGGAAAGATGAATCTATCAAAAGTTCAATTTTTGCTGTTAAGTCTACTCCAATTCTTCCAGTATATCTTATTTTTGAGTTCCCATCAGTATCAACTAAAAATAGTCTATCAGAAAGTTTTTTGTCATTGTAAAAATTGATATTGAATGAGGACTCTCTTTCAATCCCAGTAAAAACTGACAGAGATTGGTCAGAAACGTCAAAAACTAGTTTGCTATTTTTTATAATTTGTATTGGAGGGTTTATTGGTGATATGGTCCCAACAGAAGAGGTTGTTATATCAATTATACTTGGATTTTGCTTTTCTGAATCATACTTTGAATTTGATAATCTTATTCTATTTTCGTCATATTTTACCACATAGTATATTTTATTATCATCTAATCCACCTGAGGGTGAGGTTGAATTGTAAATTACCTTTTGTCCAGTTATTAAATTATGTCTAGGTATTCTAATTGTGCTATTAATAGTATCTACATCAGATGCTAAAAATTCTGCTTTATTGATAATAATTCTTCTATAATAATCATTATATTCTATCTTATATGATGTTTGTATTCCAGAAATTACATCCAAAACTACAAAATCATTTTTCTGCAAACTGTGTGTCGTAGCCGTTGAAACTGTAACATCATTCTTTGTTACGTTATACAAAGATACATCATCAATTTTAGTTTTAAAGCTATGATAAGAACCAACTCCGACCGAATCAAAATATAATAATCCTTCTGTTTCCTTAGAATTTAAATACTCTCCATTTGTATTCAAACCAACTTTATCTGTGGATATCCCAATAAAGTCATCAGTTAGTTTTGTGACATAAAATTCCGAATTTTCATTTAACTGGAATGTTGTTACGCCAGTTTTAGAGACAAATAATGGAGAACCGCCATTAGAATTGTAAATTACAAGAGTTCCAGATTTTAAATTGTGATTTTTTATGAATATCGATCTTGGTTTTGTTGTTATTGAAGTTTCTCCGGCACCGGGATTTGAGAAATTTATTGTAGTTTCAGTGTATCCCAATCCTACAGATTCACTTGGGTCAAAATATATTTCTCTATCCGAAAAATAATTTTCGCCTTGTAATTTTGGAATTATTTCAAATTTTCTAGAATTTTCGAATATTGTAGTAAATCCGGAGTGAGCACTTGTAGGTGTTCCTTCATAACCCCTAAGAACTCTAATTCTTCTAGATTTTTTATCTACATTTAATATTTTTATTTTTTCGCTATCTATTGTGTAAACATCATTCTCTCGGATATTTGGATAATCTAGGTTTCCATTAACACTAAAATAATTTAAAACTCCATCAGTTAAAGAATCTCCTACACCTACAGTCAATAAAAGTTTATTTTGATTTACGAAAACTTCAAATGATCCTTTTAATTGTGGTCCATTGTTATTTAAAGAAGTGATATTTACTTTATCTCCATTAGAAAAATTATGTGGAATTGTGGAAAATCCAATAATTTTTTTATTTGATCCTATATTGGAAAATTCAACGTCTTCAAAAATACTTGAAGACAAATCTATCTGATTTACCTTTTTTCCACCTACAGTCTCTACTGTGTAAATTGCTCCGGTTCCTTCTGTGCCTTCTTCGTCAAAAATTAGATTATCACCGACAGAATAATTTTGACCACCTGAAATAATTTTTATCGAATCAATTGATCCTTTGGTAGTTGTCTCGACTTTAGAATTTTTTACTCTATATTCGTTTTTATTTTCAAAAATAAAATCATATGAAGAATTTTTTGATTTGCTGTTATATGGGTAAGTATTCCTCAACAAGAATTTATTTGAAAAATCAAAAGTATCTTGGCCAGAAAATACTTCAAAATTGTAATCTATTGGTGTTGATTTAAAATTCTTCCCAATAACGTATGGGAACTTTGGTTCATCATTTTCATCTAAGGTACAAAAATATGCGTAAGTTCCATTTGGAAATTCTGGGGTTATGCAAAATCTTCCATTGTTTTCATCTAAATCTCCATTTGCAGTATATTCATAGTCTTCTACAAAAAATCCACTTTCATATATTTCACTACTTGGTCTCCCTTCACCAATATCCTTTGCATCAGAATATCCCGAGATTATTTTCTTTACAGTTTTATTTGTTGTTGAAGTATAACCATAAGGTCCATAAATTGGGTTTCCATCATATGCCCATCCAACTATGGGAGAATGTAATTTTATTGCATTTGTATCATTATCAAGGTCTTTTCTAAATACAACTCTTTCGTCTTGAATTGTTTTTGAAAAAAGTTTTTTTCTTAATACCTGAGGAAGATTTAAATGTGTATATTGCAAACCATAATTTGGATTCAATCCTTTGTATACGACACTTTCATCAGGTCCAAACTTTTTGGAAAGTCTATTAAATTTATTAACTACCCACTTTTTAATCTGTGCATTTAATTTGCATCCAGATCCATATGGAACTACTTCTAAGGTAGTGTTATTTTGTGTATAATTTAATCCACCATTAATTATTTTAACTTCCTTCAATTGTCCATTTTCAATTATTGGAGTTAAAGAAGCTCCAAAACCAGAACCACTTATTATTATTTTTGGTGGAGATTTATAATTACTTCCACTATTAGTAACAATTACTTTAACTATCTTTCCTCCAGATACTAGTGGTGCAATTTTTGCTTCAGATCCAGATTCAAAAGAAAATAATGGTTGTTTGTTGAAATTTAATATTTCCGATGATCCATATCCAACTCCACCATTTTCTACATATATTGATTTAATATTTCCGGAGAAAATTGGCTGCAATACTGAGTTAAAATCTTGCTGTATGGAAGTTGATGCTCCAACATAACCACTAATACTAACAACTATTGGTTCATAATTGAAAATGTGTGTTCCTAAACCACTAGATTCAAAATTTACGTATTGTTTTGTTACATAGTAAAAATCTTTGGCAATTGTTCCCACTCCAACTTCTGACAATTTAAAGTTTTTACTATCAATCCTTGTCAGATAGTAACTTCCAGTAGAAAGTCCTGCTATACTAGTTCCAGTGAAATCATAGTGAATTATTTCTCCACTTTGATATGGGTGATCATAAACTTCTATTGTGTCTGTAAAAGTGTTTACTCCAATTGGTTTTACAGTTATTTTTTTGTTTTTATATCCACTACCTGGATTTATTATTGAAATTGATCCAAGAGTAAATTTTTTCTCAATTGATTTTATTGTATGATTTCCTTCACCATATCCAGTAATATCAATTTCATTTTGTCCCTTAGTGGAATCTGTAAAAGTATTGTACAGTTTTATTGAAAAATCATCTAAAACTCTGACATAGTAATTAGAACCACTCAAAAGACCTCCAATAACGGGTTGACCATTAGAACTGTAGTTTACAAGTTCACCCGTTCTCAATCTATGAGAAGTGCTAAATCCAATTTCATTTAGAGGATTAAGAGGTTTAATCTTGGTGTTAGTGGATGTCGAATTAAAATTAATTATATTTTCTATTGGTATAGTATTTGCTTCTGCAACAGCTCCTGAACCTCCACCACCAGAAATTTTAATTTGCGGATTACTTATGTAATCAAATCCAGGATCTACAATTTCAATTTTATTCAAAGATCCTTCTACTCCACAATAACCAGTTGCAGAAGAACCAGATCCAACAGATACCACTAATTTTGGGGGATTTATTATGTCATAGTCTTCACCCTCGTCAATCACATCAATAGATTCTATGGGACCATAATAAACTATATCTTCAGACTTATAGTTTAAAAGTTCTACTCCATTTAAAAATATTCCAGTAGTTCCTTTCTTTGTCGGATTTATTTCTCCATCAGTTTGAGGTTCACTTATCTTTCTTATAAGTTTTTGTGGTTCAATTATTCCTGGTAAATTTTCTTTATTTGCAAATTTTAAAGGACTTATAAAATTTCCATCAGAAATATTAGAGTTTCCAATGGACAAATATTTTCCAAAAAATATATTTTCTTTGCTTGATGCTAATTTAAAATTGTCTTCATCAATTTTTTTGATATAATAAATTCCCGAACTAATATTCAATTTAGTAGTGGAATCACTTGAAAAAGTGTATATTATAGCATCTCCACTATAATATCCATGATTTTCATAATTAATTGTATTATTTGATACGTTTCTTATTGAAATTTTGTAATCTGAAATTGTAGTTTCGTCATAATTTGGTAAGGAGTTTGATGCAACATAGATTTCATTATTTTTTGATGTATCTTTATATGTGTTTATTACATCAGAAACAAACTTACCATCATACTTAGAGATAACTTTTCTAACAGAAAATACTTCTCTAATATTTTCTCCAAAGTTATTAACTCTAAATGTTTTTTGTGGTTCACTTCCTGTTGGTACAACGACTTTAAATATGTTCGTTTTTCTAATACCTTCTATGTTTGCATAAGATATTTCTACATGATCATTATTATAAATGTTATTGTTGTCATAAGTAGTAATTGTATAACTAAAATTCTGATTATCAATTAAAGAACTTACTTGACAATTGACAGAAACGTTGAAAATCCAATTGTTACTTAAAACGTCTTCATCACTATTATATCCAAAGGATATTATTTTTCCAGTATCATTTTTCGAATAATATTTTCCAATTCCATCTGCGTTTGTATTTGAAATTACACCATTTACTCTAAATCTAATTTCAGAACCATCGTTTGATAGTCCATATGCATAAGAATTTGTAGGATTGAGCGAAATTTGACTTTTTGATGGGATACTTTCTGTTATTCCCGTGCAATTTTTAAATTCAGTTATAGATTTTTGATTGTAACTTATTAAAATATTTCCACCCAATCCAGTATACCTCAAAATTCCAGATTCGGGAAATCCTATTGTAGAGTCTACAATGATAGTATCTGCACTCAGTGGAACCGTTTCTACTACTTTAGTTTTTGGTGTAATTGAAAAATTTCCAAAAACTGATCCGACGACATTTATGTCTTTATTAAAATCGGAGTCTAATTTTAATATGTAATAATATTTTCTATTTCTATAAATTTTTTCAATATCAGTTACAGTCGCAAAAGACTTTATCTCTCCTTCACTTTTTTCAAATATTGTTTTGTTTTTTAATTCTTCAATATTTCCTGATATTTCTTCTACTACAATATCTCTAGTTACTCTATATTTTGCATCTGAAGGTTGAATCAAGTAATCTCTTGGTTTTATTACTGATACATCCTTTCCAAATAAAACTCTGAATAGGATTTTAAAAGCTTCATCAGTTCCTTTTGATGAATAGAAATCTTTGGAACTCTTTAAGAAAAGTGAAGTATTTAAGTCTTCGTAAAAACTTCTCCCTTCAAATCCAGGAAGAAATTGTTTTTTAGTTTTATTATAAAATTCTTTTAAGAATAAAACACTTAAATTTGTGACTATGGAACCCTCAGAGTGAGTTTCTGTGAGAGTATCTTCAAATATAAAATTCTCATCATCAGTATAAGAAGAAATTGCACTAAAACCTCTCACACAATCTTCAAAAGTTGTATCGGTTTTTTTCTTATATAAAATAATTTCGGAATCTATTTTAATCAGGCCATAATAATCAGGAAATCCTACAGTAGAAGATACTGTAACAGTCCTATCTAAAAATCCAACAGCAAATTCTAATGCGGTACTCTCTACTGTATTGGAAGAATTGTCAACTTTGATTTGCTCATCTATATTTTGTAAAATATCATATACTCCACCTTGAAGATCTAGAGACTTATAATATTCTCTTAAAAATTCTTCTACTAAAGGAAAATTTTCCCTGACAAAGAGAGGGAGTTGATTTTCTACAACAGAGTTGATTTTTATTCTGGTATTGTTCATTTACTATCTTCTGACTAGATCGCCATTAAAATAACTTGACGAGAAAATATAATTAGATCCAGATGAATCAGAACCTGATTCAATACTATCTGAAATCATGTTTATTGTAACCTTACTATTATCTAGTTGCAAATAAATGTCTTGCAATCCAATTATGTCGTTTGACTTTGGTATTGCAGATATTTCTATAATCGGTGTTCCACCACTCGATTTCACTGCAGATGTAAATACGATAGGACTAATGTTAATCTCACCCTTTTCATAGTCAATTGTTCCAACATTTTCGGAAACAGTTGTAAATTCTGTATCAGAATTCAAATAGAATAATCTTATATTGCCAGTTTTTAAATCTGAATTTGGAATATCAGAAATATAAACGGTTTGTTGAACTCCTGAAATATTAAATCCAGAAGATTTAATATTAAATCCATCCATATCCTTTACATAAAAACTATTACCAAAGCATATTTCATAGTCTGCCAATTGATTTATAGATGCTTTAAGATCTCTTCTCATTAAAATTCTAGTAATATTTGAAGTCACTGACTGATCAGAATTATCAATTATACTCTGATATCTACTATACTTAAATCTTGCACCATACTTATTAATTTCTTTAGACTCTGAAAATTTAAATATGTTTTCTGATATTTTAGTTTTTACTATATTTGAAGAAGATGCTAAATTTTCATTATAATAAACGCTTGAATCTGGTTCAATATAAAGAATCTTAGCGTCTAAAATTTCAGGCAAAATTCCAGCAACACTGTATTGCTTCAACTCACTTTTTATGTTATCCTTAATTGTATTTGATACAAAAGATCCGAAAGTTGGTTTTATTGTAATAAAAACTTTTCCGTATTGTGGAGGAGATAGATCTTCTCCACCAAAAACATTTACAGAATCTGCTTCTGGATATATCTTAGAAACTATAGATTCGTAATCCGAAGCAGTTACTGCACGATTTTGCGCAGAATATAATCTTGGGGCAAAGTTTTTAATAGAAGATACTGATTCTATTTCAGATCCTCCCTGAGAAGTCAATTCTGTTGTTATAAGAGAAATTCCAGAAGTAATGCTTCTTCCTCTACTGTCTATTAATCTTCCCGAAAAATTAAATGTGTTGACTCCGTTACCATCTAAACCATTTGTAACAAGGTAAGATGCTTCTATAATATTTCCATTTTCAAGTTTTTTTCCTATGACACCATCACCAAAAATCAATTCATATCTTTGATCTGCAACTTCTTGAATGAAAAAGACCTTAGATTGAGAATCGACTTGCAGTATATTTGAAGAATTAATATATTTTCTTAATTGTTGATTTTCATCAGTTACTGATACTCTTAATGTTGATGTGTCAATATTTGGATTGTCTAAAAGATATCTCTGATTTGGATTTAATGAATCTACTGTAAAGGATGTCTTTGCATAAGTTCCTTCATATATTTCAATAGAATCAAAAGTTGCAATTCCATTTACAACAGGAACTGTAATATCATCAAGTATTGAGAATGTATAATTTTCGTTTCCAAAGGTCGAAGTTGTACAAACTAAACCCTTTCTTAAAGTGATTGATACTGGAACCACATCAAATGCTGTAGTATCAACAAAAAAACTTATTACTGCTCTTGAAGATTTTCTTGATCTTGGAACATATCCAATATTTCTTGCAAGAGAAACTACATTTTCTCGTAAAGTTGCACTATCAATAAAAACTTCATTACTTACCATACTTGCATTATACGATGCAATGTATGTGTTATATGCCAAGGTGTCAATAATTACAGATAGATTAGAACCTTCAAAATCATAGTCTGTAAAATTTGAGTTGGATCTCAAATAATTCTTAATAGTAGTCTTAATCTGATCGAAATCTAGATTAGTGAAGTTTACTAGTGCCATTATCGTGTTGGTAGTAATGCAAATGATAATTGTTGAGGTAATGCATCAATCCCTACAATGAAATATCTTATAGTAACGTTAAATTCATTGTTTTCATAATTAGGACTTACATCAACATCGATTAAATCAACCCTAGGTTCATAATTTTCTATTGTATTTGTTATCTCATCTTTAATTACTGAAGCGGAAATTTGATCAATATTCTCAAATAAACTTTGAGAAATCTTACAACCAATATTTTGATTGAAAAATTTCTCTCCAGGGACAGTGTATACTAGATTTCGAATAGAGCGAGATATCGCTGTTTCGTTTTTAACAGCGATTAAGTCAAAATTTAGGGGATTAGACTGTAATGACAGACTAATATCCTTAAAAGCTTTACTAACCCGCTCTAAAGGCATCTAAAAAACAATAATTCTATCTTATTTATCACCCAAAAATAGGTTCTGTACCATATTCCCAGTCATCATAATCATTATCATTACGGATTTTTTCATGTATTTCCTTCTGAACAGAAAAATCATGCTTTTTGGGTGTCATATCATCATTATTGATCTCACGAAGCATTCTTCCCTTGAAAAATCCATGACCATGACTGTAATGTGAACCTTCATAAGTTTGTGCAGGTGCTTCTAATGACCAATAATCAGTAATTAAACTTGATGTTCCCCAAACTTCTCTCATATAATTTGTATTCCTATCAGGATTTGGATTCATTGCCATCTGTTTTCTCCTTTTTGAGGTTGAACAGAACTTTTTACGGGGTTTCTATCCCGGAATCAATATAAAACCCTCTTCTTAAGTAGTCTTCATCTTCAATAAATCTTAATTTACTATCATTCTTTAAATTCTCACCTTTCCAAACTGGAATTGCAACAGTATTTCCATATCTAAAATCTGGATTTCTTCTGAAATGAACCTCAATTAACCTATTTCCAATAAATTCACAGTTAATCCACTCATAATCACCAACTAATTCCTCTAATATTGATGGAAATTCTACTTTCTTATCTATTATAGACCATTTTTTCCATTTATAATACGGATCTTTATAATCTCTTTCACCTTTAACTACTAATTTTGCGTTTCTATTCTGATAATCAACACTTAAATGCTCTCCTTCAAAGATCTCACACCAAAATTCAGAAGGATGAAAGTGTTCAGTATCTTTATCAATCCACTCCTTACGCGAAAATCGCCCCATACCAAGTAAATTAATACTTGGTCGGACGATATAATACCCAGAATATAAAACAGGCACCCCTGTAGGTCCACAGAGATGCCCTAGAAGACGATTTAATATGAGTTTATTATAAACCCAAAGATCTTTTGGATGTATTGAATTCCATTCATTAGATACTTCTAAATGGTACATCGAAAGAATCTTGTTCTTTATCTATTTACCTTGACCCCTATATTTTTTCTTCCTTCCATTGCGAGATGTTGCTGAAAGCAATGTGCGAGCAGAACGCCCTTGACGAGTCTTCTTAGGAGCCGCAGGAGTAAAAATAGTCTTATTAAGTGCCATAAGTTAAATCTCCAATCAAATTACACGAGTTTTTTCATGTCCCACACGAATACGTGGATCACACCAAATATCAAATCCTGCATCCTTTGCATCTAAACAGAAGGACACATCCTCTCCACACATATCCTGAACTGCACCAGACTCAAAAACTTGCATCTTAGGTGCAAACCAAGGATACTCAAGATTCTCAAATACTCCATTCTTAATCAATACCCACCCAAATCCTGTATAATCAACAGTGAATGGCTTCTTACGCTTTGAAATGGATTCAACAGTTTCATGATTCATCACTCCACCATTGTTGCGGAAATCCTCTTCCTCTAACCAGTGTGCTACTGATGTCGTGCGCCCATCTTCTGTGGCATACCATCCAGCAACAACTTCCTTATCCTCACCTTCCTCATTCAGAGCAAGATCGCACAATTGCCAGAACTTTTCTGTGTTGAAAACAATGTCCGAGTCAATCCAAAGCTGATAATCATAATTTAACTTACCATCCCACGGTACTTGCTTCGGTCCACGCAATACATTCGCACCAAGACACTTACAACGTGCAAAATTCACCATTGAAGAATAATCCTGAGAAATTTGAATACTCATTCCATTCTGTACCATATCAAAGCACAATTGAACGAAACTCTTCAAAAATTGAAAAGAACACCCACGTCCAGGAAGACAAAATACAATGCTCTTCCCCTTCATTCGCTCCTTGATTGCATCATAATCCCAATCAGATGCAGTCGCTGCAATCGGTGCCTTTGCTTTTACAGTAAATCCTTTTGCCATTTGTTTAATAAAACCTCAATGTCATTTTAGTCCCAATATTTATATCTGTCAATATGAACTGTCTCTAATCACACTTGCATTTTTTACTACCTCCTCATACTCTAAATCTGCCTTATGATACTCACTGAAAATTTCTACGAATTTATTCAGCGAATCCCACACAATCTCAAACTCTTCCCTGCAAAGTGAATGGTAGATGCACTTATCCTTTGCATATATGTGATAAACTTTTTCAGTCATAAAAAATTTTTCAGAATTTTTTTCTCTGAGTCTCATTTTGAAACTGAATTATATATCACAATTACACAAACGCCCACTAACATAAAAAACGGAAATCGAAATATCTCAAAGATTCTCCCCGGATATCGTATTAACCATCCCGCAAAGACTACCTTCCAGAAATTCCAATAAGGATCACGATGTCTTCTCATAATACTCTCGGCGGGGTTCTCATGGTTTTTACTCAGCGAAAATTTTTTTGATCCTTATAGTTCTCACGCTCTTTTGGTCCGTTGTAGGTTAGGGTAGTTATGGGTTTTTATACGGGCACGCCCGCCTATAAGAATAAACAATTAATCGCATATACTGCTGATACGAATAACGAATAAACTGCGATTGTTCGTATAAAGAATAAAGAATAAAGAAGGGGTGCTAAGTATAAGCACCCCGCACAACTATCAGGCAGCAACGATAGGCATAAGCACCTCAGATTTGATGCTGTTGTTCACAAACCGACCGACAGATTCGCCGCTCTCAATAACCTTGCTCAGCGAAGTTACGAAGTTAGCAACATCGTTCAGAGTGTAATCGTAGGAGCGGTTACCCTTAAAGGTCAGGGTTGCGGTGTTGTCGTTGATAGCGATTGCTTCGATTGCGGTGCTGTTGGAGATAGCGAAGTTCATGACGAAAAAAGTAAAGAATCAGTGTGGAGTTTTGGAGTCTTTAAGGCGCTGCCGTTCCCCTTACACCTTAGTGGCAATCTCAAAGTGAGTAATTTTAATCGTTACTCACTAAGTATAACTCACCCAAAGGCAACTTGCAGGGCAGAGCGATACGAACGAACCTCCGAGATTGCATCTTTCACGAACGGAATCACGACGGTTTGGACATAAGGAACTGCGACATTACGCACCCAGGTATAAGAAACCTTAGCGTACTTTTTGACTGCGCGGAACGCAATCTTGCAACGGGTGGACATACGGTTCTCAACCCACTTCTCAGAGGCAAGAGTGAACACAGCGGCGACAATAGCGCACACCAGCACTACAGCATCCATAAAGGAATTGTAGTGTTTTTTGTAATCAATGCCCATCAGGAAAGAGATCAGGGCAGTAGCGGGGGGGAAGGATTTCATGATAAAGAAAGAGTTTAGGTGGGGCGGTGAGCGCCCCTTACACCTTAGGGGCAATCTCAAAGTGAGTAACTTTAATTGGGAAGTCCTTATGTATAAAGAACTCCCCTGCAATCTCAGACCGCTTGGAGCAACTGGGCGCGAATCGCAGTGTTCACAAAACGACCCACAGATTCGCCCTCAGAGATGACATCGTTGAGGTCATTCTGGAAACCAGCAACATCGTGGCAGGCATAATCGTAGGAACGATCACCCACAAAGGTCACGGTAACCTTATCATCAGAGATGGCGATGTTGTTGATAGCGGAAGAAGTGATTTGCATTTGAAAGAATAAAGAATTGGGTTTTGAGGGTTTTAGGTGTCCCTCACACCTTAGGGGCAATCTCAAAGTGAGTAACTTTAATTGTGTGCCCCTTAAGTATCAGAAATCGAACACGTCTGCGTTGAGTTCGATAGCGTTCACTTCGGGGTCAGCATACCTTACCCCATCAGGAGTTGCCACAATGTTCAACTCTTCGAGTACACTCAGAAAGTCCTCATAAGAACCAGATTCATATGCAAGAGTGTTAAGACCCTGATCATTTTGAATCCACAGAGCAACATTCCAGGTCTCGTAATTTGCCCATCCGTTGTAGGTTTCGGTTGCGAGAGTAGCAGGCATTTGAGTGATTTAGTGTGGGTCTCGGTGACCCTTACACCTTAGGGGCAATCTCAAAGTGAGTAATTTTAATTGTTTCGCCTTAGGTATAAACTAACCTGAGAACAGTTAGAGTGCCCTTCCAGGGGCACGTAGGATACTCTCAGGGCGTTTCTGCCTTATACCTCACCAGTCAATATCCATGTCCTCAATGTATGCTTCCACCTTCTCAGTTGGTTCCAGTTTGAATACCTTTTCGAAGTCGATTTCACGGGGATTAAAATCACTCAGAACCTCCATATCCAGGGTGATTCTTACTCGACGCTTCTGTGCCATCTGATAGGAAACCATGAGAACCTTGTGCGATTGACTGAACTGAAAGTATTGTACGATAAATTAGGCGAACCGTCAAGGGGTTTGGGAGTATTTAGAGGGGTGTGGAGTTTTATTTCGGTCCCTTGACATTTTGGGCGTCTTGTGATAGTGAACACGCTAAGATCACAAGGTCCTGAGGGTTTTATGAGGATTTAGAGAGTGGTTTCTATAAGGTTTTCCACAGAATACACAGGGTTTTCCACACCCTTGTGGAAAAGAATAAAACTCTTAACTATATTTTAAAATACATTTTTAATTGTTTTAATATACTAACAAAGACAAAAAAGCACCTTTTTAGGGGTGCTGAGAGAGAAATATGTTGTTTTTTAACTATAAGTCCAAGTCCCAATCTTTATCATGATTGAGTGATACCCAGAAGTGATTCTTTCCATTCATTGATGTAAGAAACACCTCTGTATCTTTCCTTTGTTCAATAATGCATTCTGGATTTGAATCCATCAGATTACAGAACCGATTCTTTGCTTTTTTGGACTTTGGTGTTACGAATGCAGTCATGATTCTCCAAACAATTCAGTGAACAGATCAACAGTTTCAGATGCTTCGGTAGGGTATGTCCAGAAGGGGCGATCTTCGAGAGAACATGCCCATGCATTAACCTCAAAAGTGTATTCTGTGTAAGTGTTATCATCCGCACAATATGAGAGACCAGTGCGGGGGATAAGTGTTCCGATTTTTGAAGCGTTTGTGAGGTGGTTCATGGTTGGTTGTGACCCTTACACCTTAGTGGCAATCTCAAAGTGAGTAATTTTAATTGGTTGGTTCTTGTTTTATACTTTCTCGTATTGGAGATTTGTAACAGTCCAACCAGTATTGTTGGTGATAACGTTTACCAGTTCTTCCTCAGTAGGAGAATCCCAGAGATAAGATGTGGTATCGTTAATGATCTCATTCTGTTCTTCTTCTGTTACATCTTCATAGTCAAAATCAAATTCGATTTGTGTAATTTTGAAAATCATTGATTTATAGAAAAAAGGGTGGAGATTAGCAGGCAAGACAGAGACCGGAGTTAAAGAGTTGTGGTTCTGTGTGCATATCAGTCACAAGATAACCATAACCCTCAACCCTTGAATCTACCTCATACTGGAAATCTTTTTTGAGAATGTAACGCTTAGACTGACGCTGATTGGCAAACGTAACAGTCTTGAGCATGTAGCGAGTGCTGATAGTTCCATCTGCATACTTTACGGGATAGAAATCAACAATCATGTTAGCGTCTTTGGAAGTCAGTTGCATTTGAGTGAGTGCTCCTTACACCTAAGTGGCAATGTCAAAGTGAGTAATTTTAATTGGAGAGTCCTTATGTATAAATCAAACAGTGAGATTAGAAGTGGGAGTGTTCACATTACCCTTATATTCTTCCCACATCTCTACTGCTTCCTCAAGCGTGTGAGTGTTAGCGAAGAGGTGAAAATCCTCAACAGCATCTAACTGCTCAGTCATTCCCAAATAGTTAATGAATGCAATAACTTGAGCACTATTGTAGTGTTGCTCAGGAGAAAAAATACGTCCAAGTTCTTCCTTCCGAAAATCTTCCCATCGAATCATGTTGCTCACATACTCAAAAGTGTTGCCGATTGCGTTAAGAATGTTCATCAGAAAAAATAAGAAAGAGAAGGAAGTGTAAGTGCTCCTTACACCTAAGTGGCAATCTGAAAGTGAGTAATTTTAATTGTGACTCACTAAATGTAACTTAGTAGGTGAACATCACATTATCATTCACCCACTCTGATACACTCAGATTCTTATTGAACATTGCCGACAAAATGGCAGTTCGCTTGACTGGCGCACAGTAAAGATTTCCGCTTTTTGTTTTCATCATCGCAACACCGTGAACTATTGATAAAAACAACACATCAAGGTTAAAGCACTTGCTGCAATCCACCTTATAGTAAATGGGAAACGGATCAAGGATTTTGTCAAGCATGAGTTTCAGTAAAATAGTGGAGAAAAAAAGAGTAAACGACTCAGAGAAGAGTTGTGTCAAATACAAGACCAAGGATGTGGAGTTGTTCCTCACTCAATGCACCACATTGATCTTCCATCCAATCATAAACCATTTCCCAGTCAGCATCCATTTCTTGAATGAATTGTGGAAGAGTTTGAATAACAGAGTCGAACATAATTTCAGAAGGGGTAGAGAGTGAATTGAGTGCCCCTTACACCTAAGAGGCAATCTCAAAGTGAGTAATTTTAATTGGACCTTACTATTTTATACTTTCACAAAAATCCGTTTTGAACTGCTGCAGGTGCTCTGGTTCATCCGCAGCAGTGCCGTTTCAGAAAAATGTGAAAGTATAAATCAGGGCATCAATTCTTCCAGAATTTCCTCATCATACAGTTCAACAATCTCCCCTTTCATATCCTCTTCACTGTAATTTTTGAGATTTTCGACAATCACATCATATGCCATACTCATCAGAGTTTTGATGTCCATATCATCCACAATCATCTGTGCATAGTTACACTTCAGTTCATCAAGTTGTTGAGCAGTGAGAGGCATGGTTTCAGAGTTCAGGACTTCGTTGTAAAGATCAGTCATTGATTTGGAGTTTTCTAAAAAGGTCGAATTGTGTGCTTGTGAAAATCTTTTCAGGTGATGCCTTAGAATACACCTCACGCTGGTGGAAATAGTAGTGATCCACCATTTCTTGCAGTGCTCTGTATTCCTTATCAGTCAATTCTAAGGTCATTTTAGTCTCAGTCATTGCTGTTTTTACGAATAGTTTCGAGAGCAAAATAGTAGGCACTCATCCAGTCATCAAACACGCCAACAGTTGCAGTAACACCGTGACGAGGATTCACCTGCTCATGCACACTAACAGAGAAAACATCAGCAGTTCCATCATCAACATACTTTGCAGAATGAGTGATAGCAATGTCGCTATTCTTCTTGAAACGATACACAGAACGGGTGTTCATGTGATGCGCTACGATCTCATCGCCCCAGTACACTTCTGCTTTGAAACCTGCACGAAACAGGGACATTCCTTTTGCCATGTTATCAGCGACAGAGAAGAGGTTGGTTTGTGTCATAATGTTGAACCCTTACACCTAAGTGGCAATCTCAAAGTGAGTAATTTTAATTGGTCAAACGGTTTGTGATGCCAACTCCCTGCGATGTGCTTCGATAGTTCCACGCCATGCAGACCAAGAATAGCGGGAATTGATGTAATCCCAACCCACAGCATAAGCATCAGATTCGTAGTGATACTTTCCTTTTGCAGTGAGTGTTTTGTAGTGATGGTAAACTACACCATCAGGACCGATTGTGCTCTTAGAATACACCCAAACATTGTAACCTTTGAGTCCTTCACATACCTGGACGGGAGAAGGATTGCCGCCTTTTTTGATCATGATAAGTTTGGAAGTTGGTGGGTGATTGCCCCTTACACCTAAGAGGCAATCTCAAAGTGAGTAATTTTAATCAGACAGCAAGTGCGCAACTGGGAATCTCAACAACCTCAGGCAGTTTGCTATCATCAAACTGGTGCATATCATAACATACCCACTCACCGTTGCGGAAGACATATGCAAACTCTTCGCTGTTATCAGGCAGCAGGTATTCTGCAAGGTCAGCATCAAGACGTGGAGGGCAATCTTCGCCACGTTGAGAATAATACTCAGGTGCATATTGACCCTCAGGAAGTTTACCCTCCCAAGTGCGATTAGACCAGCAAGAAGACATATCACCACCATCAATTAGTTCGGATACTTTATCCTTGCTGTTGTAATGTGTGGTGAGAATACGACCCAACCACTCAGGATAACCATCCCAATGATGATAAGCAGAAAGAATAGAACCATCTTTGAGTTCGATTCCAATGCGAGAACGGGTTGCCATGTTCAAATGAATGTTGTGGGGTAAAGTGAGTGCCCCTTACACCTAAGAGGCAATCTCAAAGTGAGTAATTTTAATCGTTGAACGTTGTGACTATCAAATGCTCCTCAGTTTGATAGAGATAAATCTCTGGAATGCAAAACTCACCATCAATGATAAACTCTGCCTCCAAATAGTCGCAGGTGAGTTCCATTTCCTCAGCAAGTGCTTCGACGTTTGGCATAATCAATTCTCAGTAGTTTGTGTTTCGGTTTTTTGAACTTTCCACCCTTTATAGGTAGAAGAAATATGCTTACCAGAAATATACTTACCATTTACAAGTTTGTTCATACTCCAATAGTCCAAGTTGTGAAGAGAACAAAACTGTTTTAGGTTTTTAACCTGTATCTTTTCTCCATTTGGTGAAATAAGATTGTAGCATTTTGAGTGAGTTTCTGATAGTCGATTTCTTACCTCTTGAGTGTGTGTCTTTCCAAAGAAAGAATTGTTGGTGGAAAGTTGAGATAATGACTTCTGCTTTCTTTCAGCATTACTCCATGTCTTGCCGGAAACACCTTCTCCACCATTAGTTCGGTTTCGAAGAATACCATTTCCCAAGTCCTTCCTTCCCAACACAGAAATAATGTAAGTTTCGTGTCTAAATGCTTCTTCTTCAGTCAGGTCTTTCTTTAGATAAATGATTTTAGTTTTGTCTTTTGGTGGCATTATTGCACCAGGTTTCGTTTTGTAAAACATTCTATTTGTTTGTCCCTTACCAATATAGTAAGGCGTTCCATTCTCACGCAAATAAGCATAAGTATAAAACCTTCTTTGGTTTTTCATCTGCTCTGTTTTTAGGGTCGCAAGAGTATTTATAAGGGAAGCATTTCTGCTTCCCACCTGAAAAGCGCGACCCAAACAGGCAATGTTATTTATTTACGATAAGGACTACTCCAGTAAGAACGGAAGCAAGCAACAACAATAACAAGCGCGGAAACCACGCCAGCAAAACCAAAGATTGTGGTAGCATCACCGTTGAAGTTCAGAGTGTCAGGAGTCATTTTGCGTAGATACAGTTAGGGTTGGAAACTTGTTCGGCACAGATTTTATCATATGCCTCAAGCATTTTGTTGTCTCGGTTTGAGAGAAAGGCATTATACATTAGAATGCCTATAAATGCTAGGAAAATGTAAGAAACTTTCATTTCTCAGTTGATGTGATAAACTTTAGGAAAAGTAAAGTAGATTTTGGTGTACTCTTCTGGGTGAAGTTGATAATAACCACTATTCAACTCAACCCAAAATGCTGCCACATCAGTAGGTTGATAAAGGTGATGATTTTCCATTGTCATGTTACCAACCCACCAATAAAGTGCATCTTTGAAACTATCAAAACCGATAGAAAGTTTTGTGAAAAGGGGCATCATTTCTTAAAACTGGTTCTGATAATGTTCTTGACAAATGTGCTCATTTCAGTTCGATACTGTCAAAAAGAACCATTGCCAGGTCAAAATAGAGATCATCATCCATTTCGCCCATTGTAGCATCCAGTGCCTCACACACCAGTTGTTGCATCATAGAGGCATAAGTCTCATTCTCATAAATGTGATTGATCACATCTTTTTTGAGAGCATCAGCAATGTCGTGAACAGTTTTTTTAGAGAGAGACATAATGTGTGCTCCTTACACCTTAGTGGCAATCTGAAAGTGAGTAATTTTAATTGATTGGTCTCTAAGTATATCAAAAGACCGGGTTGACTCCTACAATTTTCGCCTTAGGATTGCGTGCTTGTGCAGTCTCCTTTGCATCTTGACGGTTTCCAGCATAAACTGTGTCCTCAAATACTTTACCAGCAACGTAAAGTTTGACTTCCCATTTCATAGTTTTGTCCTCAAATAAGGTTTACAGAGTTTGCCACCATTGTGTCTCCTTGACATCAGAATCATAATACTTTTGCATTATGCTGTTGATGACAGGATACCATTCTTCGTTAGAACTTGGATACCCACATTCTTGTGCTTGACGCAGAAACTTTAAGATGCAAGTCTCCTCATCAGGAGTGAAATCAACGCGGTTGAGAGTGTAACCAGTGGTCATGATTCAGACAGAAGGAGTAACAGAAACTTCTTTAATGTTTAATCCACAGAGTTGATTGTAGACCCGATTGTTGATAAGATCACAAGCACGTTTTGCACTCGATTTCTCATACCAAACGGTCACACATCCGTCGTTGGTTTCAACTCGAACTCGGTAGTTTTTAGTCATTTCAAAACTCAGGTTGGTGAGAGCGATAGTTCATCAGATAAGTGAGGCAATCGTCTGCCTTTTTGAGTTCCTTTTCTTTCTGATACCTATCAGAATGATATACACTCAAACGGTCAACTTCTTTGAGAAGATTGAGTCGAAAGAAAGTGAACTCATCATCAGCAAATAGTGTGCGAGGGTCTTGTCTTTTCATGGTTGAGTGTCCCTTACACCATAGTGGCAATCTCAAAGTGAGTAATTTTAATTAGGGGTAAAGATACTCTTCCAAAGCATTGCTTCCCTTGCACGATTGTTCTTCATCAGTGATCTCATTTTCCTCTGGAAATCCCTGCAACTCTATCATTTTTAAGTAGGTGTCTATCCAATCCTTTGCAAGATCAAAGCATTCGGGATCCTTTTCAATGCCAATATACTGCCTGTTTGTATTGATGCACGCAATGCAAGTTGATCCAGACCCCATGCAATTATCCAGAACAACATCACCAGGATTTGAATATGTCTTGATGAAGTATTCTATCATCTCTTCCGGTTTCTGAGTCGGATGAAACTTAAATGGACTGTCATTGTTCACAACAGGAAACTTTTGCACATCTCTGGGATAGCGATCTGTTGTCTTTCCATCGTTTCCAAATGTTTTTTTGATGTGGTTGTAGTTTCTCTTTTTCCCCGGATCAGGTATATTTTCTCGCGCCTTTACAGCACCAAAGGGTTTGTGCCCAGTCGTTTTTTGTGGGTTGTAAGTAGGCATTTTACGATAAAATACTAGCACATTCTCATGTGCTTTCATGGGCATCTTTTTTGCGTTAAGATGACCTGTTGCCTTGTTTTTCTCCCAGATCCATTCATACTTGAAGTTCTTGAGATTAGAACATGCCAGAACTTTGTCGAATGGTGATTGAGCAGTCAAAACAATGGCACCATTTTCTTTCACTACCCTATTATATTGCTCCCATAATTTATCAAACGGAATCAGCACATCCCACTCATTTTGTGTTGTTCCGTAGGGGAGATCACAAAAAACCATGTCAACACAACCATCAGGAAGTGTTGACATGATGTCTAAACATTCTCCGTTGTATATCTGATTCATGTTACTCTTTCTGGTTACTCTTTGACTAGGTTTCTAATGCTGATGCCAGTGGCAAACTCTTCCTTTTTGGTATATTCATCCACTTCAACAATGTCGTAACTGTAATGAATCAACTCAACACGTTCACCCCAGAGTTGATTCATAACTTTGTCAATGTTGGTATTTTTTCTTGCCTTTACCACATCTTCAATGTGTTTTTTTTCTCCATTTTTAGTGAAATATGGTGCGCGACGTGGCATCACTGTAAAGAAAATCATCTTCTCAATATCTTGATTTTCTTCTGCATAAA
>Ga0208645_1000294_pt1 | contig 59716 bp, 76 predicted proteins | sample VirMetDEL_Sep_01_FD_184519 | JGI IMG/M metagenome (GOLD analysis project Ga0208645, IMG submission 184519) | Aqueous microbial communities from the Delaware River and Bay under freshwater to marine salinity gradient to study organic matter... | ecosystem: Environmental > Aquatic > Marine >... | reverse complement strand
TATTAAACTCAAGGATGCTCCCATCATTGGTAGTGCGGTTGAGGCGCATGACCCGATCACTGTCAGTAGTAACCTCAACCGCCTTGCCTGCTTCGTAGACAAAACCTTCGGTGTTGAAGGTTGTTACCGATTTCCCCACCAGCAGGTTGCCGCTGGCGTCGATGCGCACGGCTTCTAAACCATCAACGCTCATGGTTAAGTGCGACGCAGAAAGAACATTACCGCTATCAACGCCAATATCTAAGCCATTAGCCGCTGTCCACCCAATACGAGAATAAAGACCGCTTACCTCCGCAACTCTAGATAGAACAACTTCAGAATTTGTACCACTACCCTCTACGGCTAACTTACCTAAAGGACTCGTAGTCCCAATCCCGACGTTGTTTCCATTGCCAGCGTAAAGAATTGAAGTTCCGGCGTAGTCTGTAACATTCAGCGCATAACGTGATGCTGCTCCGCCACCTTGAATAAAAACCCCATACCCAGTCGCGTTGGTGTTGTAAAACTCACAAGCAGTTTGGTTTGCGGCGTTGTAAGTGAATGAAGAAGTACCACCTTGCACATTAAGGCGATAACCACCCGGCGAAGCCGTCCCGATCCCCAGCGACTCCGCACTCGCATCCCAGAAGAACTTCGCGGTCGTGCCGGTGTCCTCGTAGAAGGAGATGTCGCCGTTGTTGAGTATCCGAATTCGTTCGATTGCCGCTGTATCTGGCGCAGAAGACGGACTAGCATATAAACGAATCTCACCGCCAGACGTATAATAATACCCAGCAAGTGTACCTGTTGAGTCATGCTTTGGAGTTGTTCCGTCTACATAAAAATTATAACCACCACCAAAAGCGCCGCTAGTGTCTCTATCTGCAATCCTGTTGTAGGTACTTCCTAAACCAAAATAGTCATCAGTGGTAATTATTCCTGCATTAGTAATACCATCAGCCGTGACGGTGCCCGTAAATACAGAATTACCTGCGCTATTAATTTCAAGCCTGTCTGCTAAAACACCATTGATAAGCGTTTGGAAGTGTATAGAGCCGTCTTCAGCGCCATTATCTGTTTGGTCTGCCACCCCATAAATAGTTGCAAAAGTATTTGTAGAGCCTACTGAGTCTTCACCAGTGAAAGTGATTTGACCAATTAGGTCTCCATTTGTACCAGTTCCAGAGTTTCTCCAAAGATTAAGCTGTGGGCCAACAAGAGCATCTGTATCAGTAGAAATTAAAGTAACTTGTGCACTGTTATCAGAAGTTGTAAAAGTACCTTGTCCATCAACCGTCAGCCCATCAGCCGTGACGGTGCCCGTTACGTCGATGCCGGTGGCGGTGGTGTTCAGCTTTAAGCTGCCGTCATGGTAGAAATTAGCCGCACCGTTTGTATAGAAACGTGCATAATACTCTGACCCTGCTGCATTCAGTAAACTAAGACTGTCTGCACGAATGTCTAAGTTGCCCGTTCCGTTATCCAGAATTATGGATTCGGCCCCACTGTGATAAATCTGCAGGTCCGACCCAGCACCGAAGATGGCCTTGGAGCTGTCCGCAAAGGTGATGTCGTCGCCCGTGCCAACCGCGATGTCCGTGCCGCCGGTCGTGTTGCCGTTAGCCAGAATCTCAGCGAGCGTATCCACCGTGCCGACTTGGCTATCAACGTAGGCCTTAATGGATTGCTGCGTAGCCAACGCCGTGGCGCTGTCAGAAGACATGTCGTCTTCGTCGAGGATGTTGGTGACCGTCGTTGCACCGGTGCCCTTCAGGTTATTGAAGGAAAGTTGGGTGACGTACAGGTCCGTATTTACGTCCGTAACGGTAGCCGAGGCGCCTGCGCCGTCAAACTTCAGGAGAACATCTTTGCCATTCGGGATTTCAAAATCGTTCGAGGCGTTGTAGGTGCCTTGGAAGACGATGACCGAGCGCCCGCCAGACAGGCTGTTGCGCATGTGGACGATCTTTTCGGCGTCGTTGGGGTCGAGCTGAACATACGCCGTAGCCCCAAGGTCGCCGCCGTCGTTGAAGTCGATGAACTTGTTTCGACCGTCAGAAGCCGCACCGTTGGTGATCGCCAGGGTGTTAGGCGACCCAGAGGTTCCGGCGCTCGCAAGCGTAACCGCAACAGCCCCGTTAACCGCTTGGTCAATCAGGTCAAAGTTGGTGTTGGTCGTCGTACCCCAAGTACCGGACTGTTCACCGGTTCCGATCTTCTCGATGCCAAGGTTGACGGTATAGGTGCTGGCCATTTCTCAATCCTCTAAGCCGCGATTTCTGTCCAATTAGGCGTCTGCGCCGCCGTTTCTTCCGTCCAAGACGGACTCTGACTCGGTGTTTCCTCCGCCCAACCGGGCGTTTGACTAGCGGCGTCCTCTGCCCAAATCGGACTTTGTGACGGTATTACCTGACTATAAGACGGATTTTGGTCTGGGACAATTTTACCCCAAACCAGAACAGTGCCTACCCCACCCGTAGCAGCGAGGCCCGTAACATCTACATCAGCACCAGCACTGGCGGTGACGCTGCCAACCGCACTAATCGCCTCTAGGCCTGTAACCTCAATGGTTTGCCCCAGGCGAACTGTGACGCCGCCTTCTGTTTCGTTGACAATGTCTGTAGAACCATTGGCGCCATCAAAATGCAGTAACGCGGTAGTATTGCCGTCTACTGCGTAATCTTCGGTCGGCTCTGTGAAGGATGTGCCTTCATAACGGGCTGTAGATGAAAGTCGTACCTCATCAATATATCCGTTGAAATCACCAAAGGGATTTTTACCAATAGCAAAAACGCCAGCATCTGGGCGGTTTCCAGTAGAACTTGATGCCTCTAACGCCCCGTTTATGTAAAGCCTGTGGACATTCCCTTCTCTTTCAACAGAGATCATAGTCCAGACATTTGCAGAAATTCTGGTACTAGATAAGAAGAGTGTCGTTGACCCGCCGACAACGCCTTGAACCTGATTCCCGATCAAATACACATCGAGTCGAGAGCTTGTGCCTGACTGCCACAAGCCTTTGTAGCCTGTAACACTCGTCGGACGAATCCACATATCTACTGTGAAATCGCCAGAACTTAGGTCAATGTTTTCGTCAGAGGTTACAAAGTCGTCCGTGCCATCAAGCAGCAGCGAAGATGGGCCAAACTTAGCTTGAGCAGTGGAAAGCTGCGCGTTTCCATCCGCCGTAAATGCCGAGCCGCCCCTTGGTGTTAGGGCCTCTGCGGAAACGCCAGTTACACTGACGTTTGCGGCCCCTGCCGTAGTGACAGTGCCGACTGCGCCAGTAGCTTCCAAGCCCGTAACCGGAGCATTCGTTTCCGTATCAACGGTGACAGTGCCAACAGCACCCGTGGCTTCGACACCGGTAACCGTGACATTGGCTTCACCAACAACAGTGGCAGAGCCGACCTCACCCGTGGCCTCAAGGCCTGTGACATTGATGTTGGCGTCAGCAGTAACCGTAACGCCGCCCACGGAACCGGTAGCTTCCAGACCCGTGACCGGAACATTCGCTTCTGCATCAACAGTGACGGTGCCTACAGCACCAGTGGCCTCAAGGCCTGTGGGAAAAACGTTAGCTTCCGCAACAACTGTTACAGAGCCAACAGCGCCCGTTGCCGCGACGCCATCGACGTTAACGACAAGAATTGGGGAGCCCCAGGAGCCTTCACTCCATCCGGCGCGACCCCAGCCCTCATATAACGTCGAGGACGCCATGAGAGGGCTTAGGCGATGCGGATGATGGCGTTAGATGCGTCAGCCGTCGGGAACACCACGGTGAAATCACCCGCCGTGGACGTCTTGTCTGCGCCAAAGTCCAGCACTACTACCGCCGGGTTGGTCAGAGCAATGGACGTCGTGTTCGGGGTGCTGTTATAGATCAGCGCTCCCCGGGCAGTGATAGACGCCGTGGTCCACGTTTCATCCGCAAAATCGGTGAAAGCCGTGGTCCCGCTGGTCGTGGGATCAACATTGGTCAGCGCTTGGCCGCCCGCCGTGTAGCCCGTACCGCTCGTCTCGTTCGTAGCCGAATAGGCCGTCGTAGACGCATCCAGAGTAGCCGCGGAGGTGTACAGCGCCATGTACATCGTGTCCGCGCCATTGGCGAAATCGTGCGCCCCAAACAAGAGTTCTTTCTTGAAGGACGTACACATATAGTTGCCGGTGAAGGCCATGTCACAGTCTCCTTATGAGTTCGGCCAAATCTTTTTGGCCGGCGTCAATCAACGCATTGTATACGGTCGTCCGGTCGCTGCGGATGGCTTGCCGCATATAGTATTCTAATACCTTAACCATCCGACGGCGAAAAGCTTTTGCCTGATCCCGAATTACCGGATTTGCGTCGTCAGAAATTGAAATGATCTTCTCGGCGCACAACTCGGCCACTTCTTCTGGCGTAAAACCACGGTTATCCGTGGTCCTAACTTCCACCTGAAACTCCGGGTTGAGCTGTATCGGGTCTATCTTCATTGTTTCGGCCTGATAACCATACCAGTGCGGTACTCATCCGTAACTTCCTTCGCTTCCCCGAGCTGCTTGAGCGAGCCAAGCGCCTGGGTGAAGTTCTGGAAGTACATCTGCATCATGTCCTGTTCGCCCTTCATGAAGGTATAAGCCTCCACCAAAGAGCCGTAGAGCATAGCCACGGACGCATTCTCGCTGAGCCAAGTCGTACCAGAATCGGCGCCCGCGGTGAGGCTGGCCGGACGGTAGTAATAGTGCAGCTCAGAGGTATAGGAGCTGTCTGGGGTTGGCCCCAGGATGAAATTGTCAATGTCAAAAACGGCGTAGTACCGCGGAGCCCCGGTAGTGGTCGAATCGGGGTTAAAGGTCTGGACGTAATCGACGTCCTTGAAATCGACGAAAGTCTTGTTGCCGTCTCCATCCGTGAAGGACAAGGAGAACGGCGCCAGAAAGTCTGAAGGCACGGCCAGATATTGGTTGGAGGCCGTCATGGACCCGCTCACGTTCTTGCGGAACAGACTGAGCTGGACGTTCTTCAGAATCCGCTCTTCCGTATTCTTGATGAATATGGGCAGATTGTTGACGAACGTCGTCTCGTCGTTCTCGGCGTAATCCTGAATCGCCTGCTTTAACTCGCCGTAGGTAAAGCTCATGTCGTCGTCACCGTTACGCTACCGACCTTGGCATAAACCACCGTGGGCCGCGGCGCGGGCTGCTCCACCGTGGGGACGCACACATAAACGTCCAGGGGCTCTACGCGGTCAGGCCGCGCGTTGCGCAGAGCTTCCGCATCAATCACCTTGCGAAACGGTCCGAGCTGCGGATGCTTCGGCTCCCACTCGTCCTTACCGACAAGCAGGCCGTTCCACTCTTTGCGCATATCCTTATAACGATAGCGCTGACCAGAGCGGTCAGAGATCGCGTAGGCGTATTTACCTGACGCAAACTTAGCCATCAGACCGACCTAAAATACTGGTACTGAGGAACGACGTTGAAAGACGCGCGGTCCCGGTCTTCTTGCATGGCGCGCTCAAACTCTTCCTCGTACACCGCCTTCAGGAGCTGAATGCGGTTCGGAGCGCGCTTCATGGCAATGTAGTACGCCAGCCCGGCTGCGAGACAAGGATAAAAGCGGAAAGGCATGTCCACCGTGTTGGTGTACGTGTCCGCATCGTCCATGCGCGTCAGGCAGTCATAGATCACGACATCCGTGCTGTTCTCGGCCACGGGCCAAAGCTTCAGCACCGGAGTGTTTTGGCGATCCAAGAAGAATTGGTTCGGACGGCTCTGCGTCGTCTTGTTCGGGATGCTCAGGTACTCATCCCGGGACAGGCGTTCCAGGGCGTAATCCGTGCCGTCGCGACGGACAACCACAGACAAGACGTCGATGACATCGGCGCTGAGCGTGTAATTGCCCGTGCCGGTTACCATCGTCTCGCTGCGGTTTTTGATCGTCCACTGGTTCAGACCACGGTTTGCCCACTCGGCCAGCATGAGGTTGAGCGAGCGCTTTGCAGTCTTCATGTCGTAGCCAGTACGAACCTCCAACCCACAACGCTCAAACGCCTCCTCAATGTAATCGGAGACGTCCAGCTCAAAATCTTTGCTGCCCGAAGTAGCCATGATCAGTCTGCTTTAACCAGCTTGTAGCCCTTGTCCTTAGCGGCTTTGCGAAGATCAGAAACGGTCATGCCTCCCTTCGCCATCATTTCAGGCTTCATCGCCATTCCGCCCCCACGCATTTTCTTGGGAGCACCGCCTCCACGCATCTTACGCGGCTTCATCGCCATGGTTGAGTCTCCTGTAGAGTTCCGTCCGCTTGGCAAAGAGTTCCTCGACGTCGTATTCGTCGAAGTACGTCTCATAGTAGCCCTTCTTGGCTAATTTGTCTGCGGCGTCCTGAACTTTGGAAAGCCGCTGAAGGAAGATTATCGCATAGGGCTCATCTATTACATGGGTGAATGACTCATCGTCCAAGTATTCGTTGGGCTCATCATCCGGGTGAAAACCCATGACCCAATAGTCCCTGTCTATGAAAAACCCGTTTGCGATAGCGTCGTTCAATTCATCCAAATAATCATGGAAGCGCCCAGGATCGGGGTCATAGTTGCGATCAACAACCAAAAGCACATCCAAAGTGTCTTCCCACTGGGAAAGGCAGGAATAAATCTCCTGATAGCTCTTTTCGTACTTGAACTTGAATCCGACGCGCTCGTCCTGCCATGCTTTTTTGGCATAAGGACATGGCGGAATGTTATTAAAAAAGGGGTTTTCGACCTCCAGAACAGTGGCCGACCACTCGCGAATCTCTTCAGCGATCTTGCGCTCATCGCCTACCAAGAAGGCTGCCGCCCTCATACCCGCGTGACCGAGCCCTTGGTGACTTTGCGACGATCCCCCAGGATAGACCCGCAGCCCCGGGCAACCACGCCGCCTTTGCGCTTGCGTACTACCCGCGCGCTTTCAGTATTTGCCACAACCTGCTTGCCTTTAGCGCCTTCTCGCTTCTTTTTGCGAGCTGTCGCAGCGCGCTCAGACTTGCTAAGACTCTGCGCCTTGCTTCGAGGCAAACATCTATCTGGGTTCTTCTTATCTTTAGAAGTCCCACACGCGCCCGCGATATTTCCCGAGCTATCAATGCGTACCCATTCCTCATCAAGCCACTCCTGAAGCTTACCCATCAGCGGCCCTTCCTCTTCCCGCCCTTGGATTTCTTGGCATAGTTGGGGTCTTTGCAATACTTGGACGCGGCCAAGTTAGCGTAGGCGCTGGGGTAGGTGTCAAAAGTGCGTTTCGCCCAGGCTTTGCCTTCTGGGCAAATCTTGCTGCCCTTGCTTTTCTTGGGCACCGCGCCGCCCTTGCGAAAGTACGTGACGCCGCACTTGCTAGGCTTGGGGCCGGTGCGGACGGCAGGCATTACAGCGACTCCAGAAGCTTTACAAGGACTACCGTGACTAAAGGCGCCGAGAAAGCCGCGAGGACAATGGCCCAAAGCCGGTTATCGAACTTGTCGATCTTTTTGTCCATTTTATCAAAGGCTTCGCTGTTCTCAGCAAGCTTTTCTTCGATGCGCTGATAACGCAAGCTGCACTCCGCCTCATGCTTTTCCAAGCGGCCAAGCAAATCTTTCATGGTCAAGCGAGAAGGGTCTAGCTCCTTCTTGCTACCACGCTTTGCAGCTCCAGTAGCGCGCACTGAACTTGTCTTTGGCTGAGGCACAGTTATGTCTCGCTCGAAAGTTACGCCGGCGGCCCGGCTGGTCCTTTTTGATTTCCATATTTGGATCGCCAAATCGGACAAGTTTGACTTCGCTTCCCTTTTTGGCGAGTACAGCAGACTTCTTAGACTTTCCAGGGGTGCGCTTAGGCTTATTGTATCCAGCAAAGGTTTCCCCCCTATACTTCAACCTGCCTGACGGCAACCTTTCTACGTTCTTAGTTGTTGCCATTACAACTCATCCCCGTTTTTAATATAGATGATTTCAAAAGCGGCAGATATGTCGAAGGTAACACTTGCTGAAGAAGAAACAGCTCGTGCTTCTATGTCTGTTTTTTCTGCAAATTTTAACGGAACAATAAGAGTGTTTTCGATGTGCATTCCTGTGGTAAGAGACTTAACATCTTTACTTTGAAACACCTCCCCCTGCGGCCTAGCTACCAATAACAACTTACACACGGCAGGTGTATTAGATGTCGTACCGTTGGAAACATCGTACTGCATCAAATAACCGGTGTACCCTGCGGGTACAGTCCACAAGGCCATCAAAGTCTGATTTGATCCGTCACCGTTAATCGTAGCGTAAATATTTGCAGGCACACCTGCGGTAACAGTGCCCGTGCCTGCGTAAATAATTCCCGCATTTGCATTACCAGAACCCGCAGAACGAACAATCATTCTATTGATTCGCAAGTAAGACTGGGTGGTGTTTACTTCTGTTTGACCGTTTAAGGTTACGGTTTCCGAAATTTCGTTGTAATCGCCGTCTAAACCAAACAATTCAACGGTTCTTGCACCGGTCCCGGCAGACGTATCGTTAGCCGAGCTACTAGAAACCTTCAAAACAGATTCCGCAGACAGGTATGAGTACAAGCCCCCCTGCGCCCAAATAGTTTCGACGGAATCAGCAACTTCCGCATTATTTCCGAATTTGTAAATAGACTCGTGGTAAGCAACATGGCCGCGCGAAACCTGAAGCTCAAAGGGCTCGCTCGTTCCTACGCGGGTTATTGAGCTGACTTCACGGGCCATGGCTTAGTCCTCAGTTGTACTTTTTGCGCAAGTACATGATCACCGTGTAGGTATCCGCAAGCGTGGCGCCCACGGTGGTGAAGTTGATGTCGCCAGTTTTTCCGGCACCGGCGTTATTGGTCAGGCCACCAAAGTCAGTGTAATCGTGGTCCCCGCTCTGGTTTTCACCCAGTTCAATGCAAAAAGCATCCGCCGTGGCATCCCAAAGGATTTGGACCTTCATACCGATGCACTGCCACCACAAACGCTCAATGGCGACCCCAGTGCAGGGATCGCCATTTCCGTTCGCAGTCAACGCAGAGACATCGACCTTAGTAACCCCAGACTCACCCGTACCATCACTGATATTGGTGAATTTCAGGACAGCCGTTTGCGGGCCGTCGATGATGGTCTGAGAAGTTACGGCATCAGCCATGAGTCACCCCCTTAGGAGAGGTTTCGGTTTTGCAGGTACAGCACCGTGACAGTTGCTGCCCCAGCGGTCGCTGCCGTGCCGGTCTGGTTGTAGGTTACCGTGACATCAACATCAGACGTTCCGATGTCGATCAGGTTGCCGATCTGGGATACGTCCGAGGTGGCCAGGACGCGAGCCTGGGCGCCAGCAGCCAAGGCGTCGGCGTACAGGTCAGCCGTGGACCCATCACCGATGTCAAGGGTGTTGGTCGTGCCAGCGTCGAAGGCGGTCGTGACGTCCACCGTGATCTGGAAGATTTGGCTGTTAGCAGGCAGCGTTGCGACCACAGTGGTGCTGCCGTTTGCGCCAAAAACGACGTTGCCGCTTTGAGCCATCAGCACAAAGCCGACGTTGGCCTTGTCCTGGCCGACGGTGGTGCCGGTGGTTGCTTTGATCGTTCCGGCCTTGATGGGCCCGGAGAAGGTCGTAGTAGCCATGGGAATCTCCTGTCGCGGCTAGTGTCAGACTCCGATGAGTCTGTCAGGGTTCTGACCCATTTATACCCTTATTCCGAGCAAATAAAAAGGGGGCCCGAAGGCCCCCTTCAAAACTATCCGAAGATAGCTTATGCAGCACCAGGGGTGCCAAACACGCAACGCCAGTCGGACACGCCGAAGGAGTAACGCTCACGCGCCTTAAAGCGCATGTTGCCGGTGTCAAAGTCCCCTTCCATTGCCGTCTTGATCGGCGAACGGTTGAAGTATTTGAAGCCGTTGGGCGCATCAGTCTTGATGAAGAAAGCATCCGTGTCGGTGAGGAAGTGGTTAACCACCGCACCTTCGGGAAGCATCCCCATGGACTTCATGGCGTTCAGGTCGTTGTCTGCCGTGCCAGAACGCAGGTTGGAGTTGATCACCCGCTCTGCAACGAATTGCAGCTCTTTCGGGATGATCAGCTTCATGCCGCGAACAGCAATCTTCAGACCACGCTCGTCGGTCAGACCAGCAATGTCGATGAGCATCTGCTCAAGGGACGTCTCGTTCAAGTCAGCGGCCACCGAAAGGAGGTTGCGCTGGTTGCCCGAAAGGCTGGGGTGAGCGGAGGAGCAGAGAGCAGCACCATCGCCAATCGGGGAGCCGGTGCTGAACGCATTGTTCAGAATCGCGGCTGCCTTGATTTGCTTGGTCTGCGCCATGGAACGTGCCAGCGCCTTCGTGTACCGGGATGCCAGACGATCATAAAGATTGTCTTCGATGGCCTCTTCGGTAATGGAGAAGGCGAGAGCAATCGTCTCATGCTGGTAGCGAGCCGTGTACGTCTCCTGGGCGTCGTCAAAGGTGATGGCAGTGCCCTCGCCCTTAACAGGTGCCGTGGAGAAGCCACCAAGCATCACTTCTTCTTCAAAGGCGCGGTCCGAAGACTCCTCCTCGAAGATTTCAGAATGCTCGTTCTCATACCGGTTGTACTCAAGGCCGAAAAGGGCGTTGAGTCCGGGCTCCAGCTCTTTAGCTAGTTGTGCGCGTGAAATCGCCATTTGTCAGCCTCCTTATAGACCGGTCGAATCCGCAGTAGTCTGCGAATCAAATCGACGGGTGGCAGCGTTGAAATGGGCATTCAGACGCACGATCAGCGGGATGCCCGCAGCGGTATAGTCGCTGTTGGCTTCATCATCAAGGATGCCCACAATACGCAGCGGCAGGGTTGCCGTGGTATTGACGGAGGACACGCTCAATGCACTGGTCGAGGAGCCAGTGTCGGTAGAACCGGCACGGGCCGAAGTGCCCAGCGAAGCGTTAGCAAACACCGTGGCCAACGCGGTTGCCCGGTTGGTCAGCGTGGCGTCGCTAGCGACTTTGAAGAGCTGATTGGGGTTATCAGCAACGAAAGCTTTGACAGGATAGTTCGTGTCAACGCTCACGGAGCCGGACCCCGGCCAATAGTTCAGGAAGACAGGCTTCTTCTGAACCGAGTCTTGATACTCAACGCCCATCAGCACACCAAGAGCTTGCGTGGTGCCGCCAGCCGTATCACCAGCTTGGTCAATGACGCCCGCAGCAAGCGGGACGACAATGCCGTACTGGTAGATAGCATTGGTGTTGTCAGAAGCGATTTCGTACTGAGTCACCCCAGTCGAGTTCACGCCGCTGCCAGCGAGGCCGATAGGACGAAGACCGTAGGCAGTATTAGCATTTGCCATGACTAAAGTCTCCTATGTGGTCCTATTTCCGAGAACCACCGAAAGTTACACGGGATTGACGATCAGGTTTGCTAATCGTCATGGTTGAGTGTGCATTCTCGCGCATCATGTCGTGGTCCACAGCCGCCATTTGATCAGCAGAGCGCTGATTAAAATAAGCGGTGCGTTCCGCAACGGTTTCTTCAGGAATCCGCGCGAGAAGCAACCCGCCGACCCCGAACACACCTTCGTATTTACCTGATTCAACCACAGGTGCTTCAAAGTCCGGGTACTCGTCCTGACGGACCAATTCCCAGCCTTCGCGCATCTTGGCACTGACGTTCTTGCGATCATCAAAGCCGCGCGTCTCAGCGCGAATCCAACGATGCTTGAAACCGTCAGGGGCAGGCGGTGCATCCAGCATTGACGGGGGAGCCCAAGGCTTACGCCGTGCCGTAGTCTCCCGAGTTTGTTTAGCGCGAGAAGTGCGCTTCACGGACCCACCAAACTCCATATCGTTCGTTAAGTCGTCCATTTCGCTCACTCCTTCACGTACTTAGCGTACTCTTCCAGTGGCACTCCCAATTTCTTCGCTATAGCGACTTGGCTCGGGGAGAGTCGAACCGATTTACCACTTCTGCGCCCAGAATTACCGCGAGTAGCGGATGCGACAGTCTGAGCGGGCCGTCGATTACCGTCAGTTTTAGTTGCAGCGCCTAGCTTATGCGGAAACTCCGCAGCAATACGCTGATCTAATTCAGTATAGTAATCGTCTGATTGAGGGTCAAACCCTTCATCTTCAACTAATTTCTTGTGAATGCCGAAAGCGGCATAGGTCATGGCCTCATCTTGACCAAACCACGTGTTGCGCTGAGCCCAGGTTTCGGCTTTCGGGTCAGGCCGACGGGGCTGGGGCTGCTGCTGAGGCATGGGCTGCTGAACTTGCTGCGCCTGCTGCGCGGCAAGCTGCTGGCGATAGCGCTCTTGCTGCATCTGCGCTTGGCGAGCACGGTCTGACTCAATAGCTAAAGCCGTGATCTTCCGCTGGGCCTCAATGACCGCTTGGCTGTCACCCATCTCAATGGCCCGGGCAAGCTCTTTCTCAGCATACTCGGTCTGAGACTGAACCCGGCTGGTGTACTCGGACACATAATTGGTGTCCAAAGCTTCCATCCGCTGGCGGATTTGCTGAGCTTCGCTTTGGACCGACTGAGCATAACGGATCGCTTCTTCCCGCTGCCGCTCAGCCTCGCGCATGCGCTTGGTGAGGTTGTTGATCCGCTTCTGCGTAGCCGTCTCGGCTTTCGAGAAGTTATCTTCCTGATCGGGATCAGAAGTGCCTGTTTCCGGGGCAGGGCTCCGGCTTTCTTCCTGATCAGGGAAATCAATTTCCGTTTCTTGGCTATCGCCCAGGTCTAATTCGACTTGATTCTCTGCTTCAGACATGTCGCCTCCTAGTAATGCAGAACGTCTTCAGGGTCCATGATCCGGGCCAGAATCTCGTCGTCATTCAAGATTCGGACCTCCCCGCCATCAATGGCAAAACGGCTGCCGGCATAGCGGGCAAACATGACCCAGTCTTTTTCCTGGCACCACGGGCCGCTGGGAAACTTCTCGCTGTCCTTGTAGGCCAGAGGGCCCACTTTCAGCACGTATCCCACCTGGGTGGACACTTTGTTCTTCTCGACAACGTCGTCAGGAAGATACAAACCACCGTCCGTTTTGCCTTTTCCCTGGTAGGGGAGGATGAGAAGACGCCAGCCCGTAGGGGACGGCATGCGTTCAAGAAGGGAAGCGCCAATGGCTTCGGGGTTTAGAACCCGCTTCTGGGGCTCTTGATAAGCCTCTTCGAGGCTCGCGACCTCTTCCTCGGGCGGAAGGGCCTCTGCTGCTTCAGTCATCGCTGTGCTCCTGTTTTTCTAGCAGGCTCTTGAGTTCCTGTTCCACGTAGTCGAGGGCATCCAGATTGCCGGTCAACTCGCGGTAGTGCTCCATGTCTTTGACATGCTTGTAGATTAAAAGATCAGTTACTGCTTGGCGCCGTTCGCGGATAATCCTGAAGACCGCTTCAGCGAAGTAAATTTCATTCATACCCCACCATGTAACGTCAGAAGGTGAGCGCAGACTAACACGGATTTTATGCGAGAGGCTACGATTGATCGCAGATTAAACGTGCTCGCGCCAGTCCTTCCCCTCCCAAAGCGCAGCTTCCGCCGCCCGGCGCTTCACAAGGCCTTCAAGCACCTTGCCGCCTGCCTTGTTCCACCGTTGAATTTGAAAGGGAACGTCTGACAGGGGGCCGTAATTGACTCGGTTCAACAGGGTGGATTCTTTGAAATTACCGGGCCCCAGGTTAAATACCCAGGCCACCAAAGCATCAAACTCATGCTGCCTCAAAGCTACTTCCGTCATGCTGTTAACGTAGCCCTCAAACTCTTCGAGGTCTTCTATCAAAAAAGCCTCAGCAGCCTCTTGATCAATTACGTCACTATCTCCAACGCCACGAGTATGACCATAACCGATAGTCCATACGCCAGCAGGGCATAAATACGCCTCCAGACGGCATCCCTCGAAATGTTTGATGAGCGCCAGTCCTTCACCGCTAATCTTCATATCAGTCCTGTTTTTGACTAGAGCCGAAATAGAACGCAATAACCGTGCTAAACGAGCCCGTAATCGAACCCAGAATGAGGTTAATAATGGCATCAGAGTTTTGGTCAGGCGGCAAAACGGTCACAAGAACAATGTAGCCCGCAAACAGCAAGCACAAAGTGATAGCAAGGAACCGCGCCGTCCAGTCCTTGGCGAAGTGCTTCCGGGCATCGGCAGTATCGGCGGTCTGGAGCGCGTAGAGGTCAACGTCCAGCTCCTTCATCCGCGCTTCAAAGTCCAGCTCTGCCTTCTTGATTTGCACCAGTTGCTCTGGCGTGGCTTGCGACAAAGCTTTTTCTAAACTCCGTGCGTCCGTATCGCAACCAAGCACACTGGCAATAGCTGACGCCGCTGCACCACCCAGAGGCCCACCGAGGGCCGTTCCAAGAGTAGGCGCTACGGCCCCTACAAGGTTCTTGATCGCGTCAAACTTCATCCTTTGGCCTTTATCGCTAGGAGAAATTCAATACTGCCCCATATCAACGCAGAGCCTAGCGCAAGTATGACTAATACCGCAACGGTGGTAAATGACCGTTCCTTGAACCTTGCGCGCCGCGCTGCCTGGGCTTTTATTTGATCCGCGCGGTCCTGACGTATCTTGGCCCGCATAGCCAAAATCTCTTCCCAAGCATCCCCGCCATGGGTCCACTTAACGTACTCGCGAAGTTGATCTTCCATCTGGCGGGCTTTCTGCTTGGCCGCAAAAGCCTGCATAGCCTCTTGTTCCACAGAGGACTTATTTATAATCGCGCGAAACAGCGGAGGATTCTTTGCTCGTTTTTCCGCGTCGTTAAGGTCTTGCAGGGCGCCCATCCAACGACCAATGTCGCCAGCCATGGACTCAAGGTTGTTGCCAACCTCAAAACCTTTTTTGATAGCGTTGAAAGCAGTGGACGCTACAGCCAGCGCCGTAATTGGATCAACCACATGCCCGCCCCCTATGCGAGCCCGTCTAGGGGGCAAATATATCAGAAGAGTTTTATCAACAAGTAATCGCTAACTATTGATTATTATGGGAAATAATCAACGGCCGCCAAAAACCCCAGACCGTAAATACGGATTCATAAAGGGATTTGCTATCTCTTCCTCAGATAGGATTTGGTCAACCATCTTTTGTGTGCGCGGTGCATAAGCGGTCCGCTCATAGCTCGGAAGCGGCGCAAACTCCGGTCGAATCGGCGTGGCAAACGGATCATAAGCCGGGGCCGACGGGCCTTGGATTTGCACATACTCCGGCTGTGCCACTTGGAACGACGGGATAGGCTGATACGTTGCCGGGGGCAAGCTCAGCTCCGGGGCCGTGACGTCTCCGTACCCGACATCCAGCTCAGAATCAGAAACTCCACCGGTAAAGGGTCGGGGCTGGAACGAGCCCATGCCACCAAAAGGCGCAAAGCTTCGCGCGACATCCGGCAGAATGTAATTGAACTGCTGAGGCACATACGGCGTGTACCGGTAGCGCGGCAGCGGCTGCTCGGGTTCAACCTCAATCGGCGGGGCAGGCTCGGGAGCCGGCGCCGGCGCCGGTTCCGGCGCAGCACCGATTTCGTAACCGTAAAGGTCTTCTGAAAAATCCCCTTTTAGAATCTGAAGTGCATCTAAAACGTTGATTTCGCCATCGCCATTAACGTCGAACCGCAGGTCTTCTGGGTAATCAGACAGCCCAACGGCCATTTTCAGCACCGATTCGGCAAGGTCTTGCTGACGCTGAGGTATTTCGGGCACTTCCGGCAGCACCGGCTCAACAATCGAGCCATCCGGCACCGATTCATCCGGCAACTGCACCACCGTGTCAGCGCCATCCCGGCTGATTACCGGACCCGCAGGCCCCGTGTCTTCCGGGGGTTCTTCCTCACGGCCGACTACCGGACCCGGAGTATATAAATCGTCTCCGGCATCGGGGACGGTGACTACGACATCGCCGCCGTCCTGGCCGCCACCCGTCGGCGCTTCCGGGTCATAAACCGGGGGAGGCGGCGTCTCCGGCCCGCCACCCGGCGACGTTCCAGGGCCAAGGTCATCCCCGCCACTGGGAGGCGGGATTTCAACGTAATCGTCCTCGACGGGAGGCGAGTCTATAACGGGCGGAGGGGGAGGCGGCTCAGGAGGGGGAGTTTCTTCTTGCCGCGCCTCCCGCTGAGAGGCATACCACTCGTCCTCAGCAATGCGGTCTTCGTCAGTGTAGCCGTCCCCGGGGTTGTATTCCCCGCCACCGCCCTGGTAGCCCACGGGCGGCGATCCGATGTATTCGTCCCCCGCCACCGTCGGCGGAGTGTAAGTCTCTTCCGGCGCAGCCGGCGCAGGCGCGGCCACCGGCGGATTCAAAGGATTGGCGGGGTCAAAGCCTTCCAGTCCCGGGTACTGAGTAGCCGAAATGGCGTCGCGCGTCAGGCTTGCAATGCCCTCGTCTACCGCTGGTGGCGTGGGCTCTGGTGGCGTAGGCGTAACCCTCGGGCGCTGCGCAGGCACAGGCTGGCCCCACCGGGTTTCCGACGACATGGGGCGGCCTCCGGCGAGGCCCAAAAACTCGTTAAGCGTCGAATCGGCCAAACGGTCGCGCATCGAAGCTAGGGGAGCCGTGACGGGAGCCGGGGCTGGCGGCGCAACCGGGGTCAATGCTTCTAGCGCTTGTCGATCAAGGAAACCACTCATCCCCATATCATTGCTTACGGTTTCATTTTCCACTGGGGGCGGAGCAACCGGGGGCGGCGGAGGTGGAGGCGGAGGTGGAGGCGGAGGTGGAGGCGGAGGTGCCACCACGGGAGCAGGCGCCGGTGCCGGAGGCGGGGGCGGAGCAATAACAGGAGGCGGCGTGATAACGGACGGGATGCCCTCACTGTCAATAATAGGGGGAGGAGGCTCAACTACCGGGGGCGGCGGAGGTGCCACCACCGGAGGAGGCTGCGGAACCGGTTGGATAGGTAGGTCGGCCTGAATAGGCTCAAACCGTTCGCTCGGCGCAGACAGAACCTGAGAATGCGGCGCCGCCATCATGGGAGGCGGCTCAACCATCATAGGGGGCGGTGCCACTGCCGCCGGAGGCGGAACAGGTTGAGGTGCTACAGCAGGAAGGGGAACCGTAATCGGAACCCGCGGCTCAACAGGAATGTTCTGACCAAAGCGCTCGTTTAGGAGAAAAGAACCTACGCCCTGGCCAATGCTGGGCTGCACATCGGGCACCGGCGCAGGAGCCATCGTCGGAGGGGGCGGAGCTGGAGCAGCAACCGGCGGCGCGGTCACAACAGGCTCCCCGCGTCGGTAATTGTTAAGGCCCAAGAATTGGCTAAGCGCAGAGTTGTTAAGGCTGTTGAGGTTAAAACCACCCATCAGAAAACTCCCTTGAACCTCTGCGGACGCGCAATCGGGCTAAAACCCTTAACCACCCGACCCCTCGGTTTCCTTACCGCACCGCCCTTGGCCTTTTTCTGAGGCTTGGACCGTCCAGCTTCCTCCAGCGCAATAGCCACCGCCTGCTTCTGAGGATACCCCTCGCTCACAAGCTTGCTAATGTTTGCGCTGACCGTCTTGTCAGACTTGCCCTTTTCAAGGGGCATGTCAGCAGGTCAGATACTTACCGCCACGCTTCGCAGCACCCATGCCGCGGGCCGTGGCAGTCTTCATCGTATCACCACCCATGGGCGCATCCGCCGTCTTGCCGTAAGGAATCCGGCCCTGGCCCTTGATGTCCGCATATTCCACAGCCTTGGGAGCAGCCCCAGGCTTGTTGGTCACAATCTTAACTGCCGCCATGTCACTGCCCTCGTTGTTGGTTCTGAATCTTCAGAAGCTCTCGCTCCATCGCAGACTGAATCCGTGCCTGGGTCTGCCGCTCCTGCGCCGCCAAGCGCTCTTGGAACTGCTGCGCCCGCATCTGCTGATTCTGCGCGTCAAGCTCCAGCTTAGCACGATCAATCTCAGCATCCGACTGCTGCGCCTGAGCATCCAACTGAAGCTCCTGCTGCTTGAGCTGCACCAGCGGATCAGGCCCTTGCTGGCCCTCACCGGAAATCTGACCGGAAAGCTGCTTAACCTGCTGCATGCCCTCAGCCATAAACTGCGCCTCAAGCTGCGCAACCTGAAGCTCCATCTGCTCAGGAGGCATTTGCTGCATCTGGGCAACCTGCTGCGCCGCCTGCTCCTGAGCCGCGATCCGCACGTGTTCCATCACGTGCTTCTGCAACGAAATAGCCACCGCCGGCAACTGAGCCACCATGCCAGAAGACCCAAAGACCAAGTGCGCCATGATGTGCGCCTGATGGTTCTGGCCCTCAAAAGCTTGAAGCTTGATGTTGTCCAGAGCGTTAATGTTCTCCTGGGCAGGGTCCGTGGGCCGCGGTTCGTCCTCCGGCACCGACTTCATCAAGCGATCAACGTCCGTGACCCCCAGCGCCTCATACATGTCCCGAAACACTTCAGGCATGTTGTGCATATCAGGGGCCTGGGCCGCGAGCTGCAACTTGGTCTGCGCCAGCAAAATACGCTGCGACTGGCTAAAGGTATTCGGATTGCTGACCGGAATCACATCCACCCGATCATCAAAGTCCTCAGCCATCACGGTGCCGTCTGCGCCAGCCACGGAATAAGGATATTCCTGGGGCAGAGACTCACTCATCACCCGGGCCAGAATCTTGAACTCCAACCGCATGGCGTAGTGCAAGCGCTTATGCACCGCACTCATCACCCGCGTGCCCTGCTCAATCATGGCCATGGTGGTCCCAACAGCAGCCTGCTGGTTCCCATCGCCCACCTTCAGGTCCGTGATCGTGGCAAAACGCTGCCCCGCCTGAACCACAAAGCCCAAAAGGTTAAACAGCGTCTGGTCGGGCCCCTTGAAAGGCAGCGGCATGAGCGAATCACGGATCGCGCCACCGGGGGCATCGACATCGCGGAATTCGCCCGGTTGCAGAGGATCATCATCGTCCCTGATCCGCAGCCCACGGGCCTTGAAGCCCGCCGGCAGGTTGCTCAGGGTGCCGGCATCAATAAGCTGGCGAAGCGCCGCGGTCGCCGTGCGGGACAAGCCACCAATGGTGTGGATAAGCCCCAGACCATAGAAGCCAAAGCCCTGCAAGAACTTGTAATGCACAAAATACTTGATCTTGCGCTTCTGCTCGTCGTCCTCACGGTAATTCCGCCGGATCGACAGAATCTGGCCGTTGTCCTGGGACAACGTGACCACATAAGGCACCTTGATGCCCGTCGGCTCGCCATCCTCGTCAAGGTCTTCGTAACCCTCAAGGTCCAAATCAACGTGGCACTCAAGGATCGTGCAATCATAGTCGATGTTGCTGGGCTCCAACCCATCAATCCGATCCATGATTCCATCAATTTCGTTGGCGTCCCGCTGCCCAGGAAGCACCTCAATGTCGCGATAAAACCCAGACACCTGCCGCTTGCGCAAATCATTCAAAGACATGCGCACAATCTGGGTGATGTTCGGGCAAGTCTCTAAATCCGACGTCTCGTAAGGGACAATGAGGTTTTCAGCAGGGACAAACTTCGACACCGCACGGCCCAGGGACTCGTCGTAGTAAACCTTTTTGAAGGTCGAGCCCGCCAGCGGCAGATAAAACAGCATCTGATCCATGTCAGGAGTGTAGTCCTCCATGACATTGGTCAGATAGTAATTCATGAACTGAGACACGCGCCGGGACTGAGCCACCTTCTCCGGCGTCTCATCCCCCATGACCACGGTCCGCACAGGGCCCCCAGGCGGCAAAAGCTCATTAAACGCCTGCGCCTGAAACTGGGTGGCGGCTTCCGCCAATAATGGGTGAGTTACGCCACTCGCACCACGGAACGGCTGAGTACGCTCCTCATAGGTGAAGCCCAGAAGCTCCAGCCCGTCAGCATACGCATCTTCCCACTCCTGCCGCGACGCCTTGTTCGAGTCAAACTCGCCCAAAAGCTCCGAAGCAATCCGCCCAAGCTCTCGCTCCGGCATTTCTTCAGCCAAGTTGGCGTAGAAGTCTTCGTCCTCGCCCCGGCGGTCAGAAGGCTCAAAATCCACCTCCACACCACCATCCTCGGTCGGCGAAATCTCAATCTCCCCCACCCCCTCAGCCGCCATCAAAGCATAAACATTGTCCTGACTACCCGGCAGCTCAATCTCAAGCTCGTCAGAAAGGTCTTGCTCATCAAGCTGCGACGGCACATTCCGGTCCATCAGACCGCCCATGCCTCGCGGATATTCAGATTCAGCCATCTTGTCTGTCCTCTAGGGCCGTGGGCCGCGGATAGTCCATCATAATCCTATTTGTTCTCATTGCGAGCCTGGGACGCGAGATAAGCCGCGCCGATACCGGCAGCCGCCGGAGACGCCAAAAGGTTCGCAGAACCCCTCTGGTCAGGATCAAAAGCCGCCTGAGGCAATCTGACGGTGCTTGGGTCAAACACCGAGTATATTTCAGCGTCGCTCATGTCAGAAAGCAGCGCACGGCGAAGCTCGCGATCCCTACCGGCCATCATTTCCGCGGCACTGCTAGCCGCCTTGTAATTTGGGCCGATGTCCGTGATGTCTTGAAAAGTTACGCCGGGGAAGCCCCTTGCTCTTAACTCGCGAGCTATTTCGTTTGTGCTTCCGCTAATCCGTTCTAAATCGGGCTGGCCAGGAACGTCTAAGTAGCCGTCAATTTCGTTCCAATTTCGACCGCCCCCGAGCACCACCGGGTATTCTTCGTCTCTCATGAGAAACCTATACATGGCCCCGCCTTTTTCTATGTCGGGGGGCACGTATGTATTACCCAAAACGGGAGTATTAGTCATAAAGCTGCCGGAGTATGCACGTTCAAAACGACCCGCGTCCGGGTCAATAGCCTCCGCACTGGCTAGCTCAGGAGAGCCCGCATGGAAAGCTTCCTGTCGATAGCCCTGCTCCCGCGCCCGCGCCATGCGGCTAGCCTCGTCCATAGGCAAATCACCCAGGGCAATCTTCGCCGCCGTAGGCTCGGGATACCCAAGCTCAAGAAGGGTCCGGTAAAGCCCCTCAACCTCCTCCGCAGGAAGCTGCTTGGCAGAAGCAAGCTGGAGCGCCCGCTGGAGGGCTCGGGGCCCCTTCAGAGCAGCAGCCGCAGCGGGCCCCACAACAGGAACCGCCATGGCCGCATCACCCAAAACACCTAAGCCCTGAAGCGCCGCGGTGCCATAATTGCCTTCTTCGATGTTCTCTTTGAGGCTCGCGGCCCGCGGGCCGGAAAGCATTTCCGCGACCGTCATGTCAGAAGTAGGGAATTCAGGGGCCTCGCCAGAAGCTTCCAGGGCCCCTGCGCCAGGAGCAAAGCTGGCCGCAAGATACGCAAGCTGTGCTTCGGTCAGGAAAGAATCAATATCCGGGCGCTGACGGCGGGCCATCTGGCCACCGCCGGTAACACGCTGAACCTCGTCCGCCATCGGCAAAGAGGCAATACCCTGAGCTTCTTGTGCCATGCCGGCCTCGCATGGGGTCAGTAATAGACTGGAATCCTAACAGAGCTATCCTCATCCTCCCAGTCGTCCGTCGGCAACTGCACAAAGTTGCCCTGGCGATAGCGCATGAGCGCCTGCGTCATGCTATCAACCAAGTCATCATGCTCGCCATTCGGAAAAGCCGCAACTTCCTCAATCAACTCGTCCGCAAAGGTCGTATCGGGGGCCCAGACCATCCCGGCTTCCAAAAGCGGCGAAATCGCATGGACCCGACTCACCTTGTCATTCCCACGGCTCGGAGTGAAATTCACCACAGGAATACCCACCTGACGCAATTCATGGGTCAGAGGCATACCAGAAGCCTTCGCTTCCACAATTACCGTATCGGGCTCCCAATACTTGTACTCGTCAAAGGCAATCGCCTTCAACTCAGGGAAATCCCACCGCCCCTTCTTGCTGTCCAACAGGATAAGGTTCGGGGGGCCCCCCTCCTGCGGATAAAACACACCCCAGGTCGTGATGGCAGAGAAGTCAGAAGTCTCCCGCTTACTGAACGCCGTGTCGTAAGACTGGATCACATACTGCAACTGCGGAATCTTGTCCTTCTCCCAGCGCTTCCACCACTCCCGCTTGATAATGGCGTTCTCTTCACCGGTCGGGTTCTGCTGATACTGCGCATTCCACTTGCTTGGCGGGATTGATGCGCGGACCGCGGTCAGGTCTTCAATGCTCCAGAACTCCGGCCAGCACGGCGTCCCATCATCAAAAATGGCCGGAAGCTCCACCACCTCCCACTGGTCCGCCAGAGGGTCTTTAGCCTGCGCCCTCAGAAGCTGACCGGTTAAGTCCTTCTCCGACCACCGGGTCTGGACCAAAACAATCGCCCCACCCGGCTGCAAACGCTGCCGGGGGCCCCCGGTGTACCAGTCATAGGCATACTCAAACCCGTTCGCAGACATCGCCGTCTGCTCCGAGTGCGGGTCGTCAATGATACAGAGGTCCGCACCACGGCCCGCGAGGTTCGAGCCAACGCCCACGGCGTAGTACATGCCCCCAGCAGCCGTGTCCCAGCGACCAGAAGCCTTGCTGTCCGCCGAGAGCTTCACCTCGGGGAAGACCTCCTTGTACTCGTCCGCGTCCAGAAGGTTCTTCGTCTTTCGACCAAAGTTGACCGCCAGCTCGGTCGTGTGCGTCGCTTGGATGATCTTCATCTTCGAGTTGCGGCCCATCATCCAGGCCGGGAACAGGTAACTGGCGAACTCGGACTTCGTATGGCGGGGCGCCATGTTGATGATCAGACGTTTAAGCTCGCCCCGCGCTACGCGCTCAAGCTTCTCCGCAATGATGTAATGGTGTCGCCCGGCAATGAACTCGGGCCACATAGCTTTGACGAAATCCAAAAAATTTTCTTGGCACCGCTCGTTCCTCTCCAACTGCGCAAGGCGCAACTGAAGCTTCAGAACTGTCTCGTCGTTGGCGTCGATCCGCATGAATCCTCCGGGGGCCCCTGGCGCAATCTATGGCAGAAAGTCGCATAGGTCAAGGAGGCCAAATTCGGGGCCTTCTTAGCACCTTTTGGCATAAGTAACGCGAATTGTTTGAGACGCCGTTATTCAATCCGCGAATAACCTGTATGGATATACATACTCATACCGTTTTTCTGCTGAATATTTGTCAAAAACATGGACCTTGCCCTCGTCCCCCCGCGCGGGGGGCCGCGACGCCCGAGCTTTGGGTTAGTGAGCGCTCACTTCGGCGGATGACCCGATAGGCCGGGGCCCCTGGACCTCGTTAGTTGCAAAATGCAATAGAGACCAGGCGGCGTGGACCAGGGACCAGGGGCGCGGCGCGCGGTCCTGGGCGCGTTATTTGAGGGCCTTAATATGCGTTTAAATGCGCTTATATATTAAACGCGCTGGCGCTTACATATTAAGCGCGCTGGCGCTTAATTATTAAAGGCCCGGGGTTTACATATTTAAAGCGCGGCCCACGGCCCACGGGGCGCGGACCACGGCCCACGGCCCGGGGCGCTGGCGATAGGCTGCGCCTATCAAAGCGCGGCCCTGGGGGCGCGATCGGGGCGCCGATCGGACAGGAAAGCGGCCCTGGGGCATAGGCAAAAGCTATTCGGTACGTTTTACGGGGGCAAAGGGGCGCGGCCCGGGGCAGGTTTAACTAAATAAATGAAGAATGCTCGAGGGGGCATACCAGGACAACATTAACAACTGGCGCTCGAGCGCGGCGGCGGCCGCCAGGACAAAACGCCAGGACAAAACGCCAGGACAAAAAAAGGGGCGCTTAGCGCCCCTGGTCAGTAGATCGGGAAGGGTTAGGCGAGCGCCATGGCGGCCAGGACAAAACAAAACCAAAGCCAGAGCGCGGCGGCCAGGACATTACGCGCCATGATCATCACCACGCCCCCATGCTTTCGAGCGCGGCGCGATCGCGGTCTAGCATTGCGACCAGGGCGCGGCGCTTATGAGTCAGACCTTCGCACCAAGCGTCGATTTCATTAAACAGAGCGCGGCTTTCCGGGCCGAAAAACATCATATGCCCCAGCCCCATTTTATAGGGGTTGGCGTTAGCCGTTAGCGCTTGCCACGCGGCGGCGGCGGGCGTCCCCATGCGCGGACATTGCGCCTTTAGCCGGCCCTTATTTGCGCCCCGGCTTACCAGGGCGCCCCGGATGGCATCGCGCGCGGCGGCGCTAAGTTTCGTATTTTCCATTTTTTAATGCTCCCAATTGAGCCGGCCCCGTGCCGGCATAGGGTTAATCCTATGCGCATAGGCGCATAGGCGCAAGGCACAAAAAAGGGCGCCCCGAAGGGCGCCCCTGGTAGATCGGGAAGGAAAACTAGGCGGCGGCGATCAAGCGCGAAGCGTCCACGATAAAGGCGCTCTCGCTTGTCCGGGCGCGGCCCTTTGCCTTGAGGCCCACGATAACGGGGCCCGCCAGGACATTCGCTAAATCGCTGGCGTCCCCATCAATAACGCGGCGCCCAAGGAAAACGGACGGGAAAGGCCCGCGAAAGACTGCCGCGATCGGCGCGGCGGACGCTTGCGCGCGGCGGACGCTTGCGCGGAAAGCCGGCGCCCCGGAATAGGAAAAAATCAATCGATAGTTTTCCGGGGTTTTACCTAAGCGCGAAGCGTTTTTAGTGTAATCGTAAAAAAACAGGGACGGGAAGGCCTGGGGAATGCCATGCTTTTCCCAAGGTATGTCAGAAAGCACGTTAAGCCGGACCGCGCCCCTAACGCCCTGGCGCGCACATAGGCCCTGGAAATTTTCCAATTCCCTGGCGAGAGCCGCCAGGAAAGCGCGGCGATCGTCATGCCAGAGCGCGGCCTTACGCTGGCGCGCGGCCTGAACATTCGGAAAAACCCCACGCCCCGCCGTGTCCAGGCAAGGCGCCGCGCATCCGGCCTTATGCCGCCAGGGGCAGAGAATGTCATCAGGCGAAAGGGAAAGGCCGGCTAGGCGATACTCTGCAGCGCCCTTGTCCGTTTTGCGCAGTTTGGTATTTCCGCCGCGCGTATCCAAAAGCTTGATTTTGTGAGCCATTGAAAAATCCCCATTGAAGGCCGGCCCCGCGCCGGCATGGGGCATATCCTATGCGCTTTAACCTATACGCGCAAACACAAAAAAAAGGGCGCCACGCGGGCGCCCTTGGTAGATCGGGAAGGAAAGGCTAGGCCGCGGCGGCGGCCGTCAGTAGATCGTCTAGGCGCTGGCCGAATTCAGCGAGGGCGCGCTCCCGGCTGGAATGGTAGCCACCAACGTTAAGGCCGCCGTTTGCCGTGCTAAACCGATGCACGGCCCAGGGGTGCGGCCCATGGGCAAGGCATAGGGTAATCGCGGCCCCCATTGCAGGGACCGCGTGAATGGCGACAAGCTCGAAGCCCTGGCGCTGCGCTTCCGCGTCGGCGGCGGCGATGATATCGGCATGATCCATTTTCAAACCTCCAATGCGCGCACAACGCGCTCAGTTTCCGGGCGAAGGGAAGCCAACGCCGGCGTGATCAGATCAAGTAAAGCCTCGCGAATCGCCCCGGGCAGAGCGGCGGCCACCGCCTGATCGATTCGGGCCGCCACCTCGTCTTCCACGCCTGCCCCGCCTAGGCGCGCGTCAAGCGCGCCCTCTACGGCGTCGTCTAGCTTGTCTTCAAGCTGCGCATAGACTTGATCCTCGACTTCCGCAGGCAATTTTTCATCAATGGCGCGCTCAATTTCATTATCAAAATCAGGCAGCAAGTTATTAATGGCGCGCTCGATTTCAGGCAGTTTGTGATCAATGACGCGCTCAATTTCGGGCTGCATAAGCACCACCAAGGCGCCCGCAAGTTGCTGCAAAAAAGCGTTCTCATTTTCCATTTTTGAAGCTCCCAATTGGGCCCGCCCCGTGCGGGCATGGGAATGATCGCATAGGTTTTGGGGAAAAGAAAAGGGCGCCGCATGGGCGCCCCTGGTCAGAAAAAACGGCGCACCCGCTGGGGGATGCGCCATGCCCGAAACATCAGGCGACGGCGGCGAGCAACTCACCGGCCTTGCGTTCTAACGTCACGCGATCCTCTTGGTGCGGAATGTCCCGGGCAACTGCGGTTATCGCCTGGGCAGCATCCCAGACAGTGCGCATTTCGCGGCCCTCTTCCGAAAGGTGACGGGAAAGCGCAGCCGTCGCTAGGCGCTGACTCATCCCGGCGCGGCGGGTAAGGAATTTAAGCTGCGTATCCTTATCGTGCGCGATTTCGGCAGCCTTCGCGGCCTGGGTGGTTTCAATGAAAGACCGCGCCCCGGAACGGGCAAAGTCAGCCAGGGCAGGGCGGGCCTCAGCGGCGAACCGGTCGGGCGCGTACTTCGTATGCCGGATGCGGATTTCTTGGAAATCCTGAATCCCCGTTAGCAAGCGGTTATTGCACACTCCGCGAAGGTAAAACCCCGCGATGCCCGCAGTCTTTGAGCCCACCTCAGAATTCCACGCATAGAAACCCTTAAAGACTAGATCGGGCTCGCCGCTAGGCAGGCGCCCCACCTCAATCGGGTTTCGGTCATCAACCAAAAACACAAAAACGTCCCGATCCGACGCGAAAAGGGAAGTGCTTTCTAGCGTCACGGGTGCTTCAGGGTCATACGTCATGCGCTCCCCGTTCCAGTTCAGCAAGCGCCCTGGGATTTTCCAGCGCCCGCCGGACTCCTCCACTAGTCGCTGGATCGGTTCGAGCAATTCGAGATCGTGAATCCGCCCATAGTCGGGGCCGGTCATAGCGCGCAGGTGAGTGCCCGCAGGGCCCGCGTAAGCCTTCACTTGCTCGCGGCTGCGATTGTGGCGCAGGCCCCATTGAATGCAGTCGGCAGCCAAAGGCGCAGGAAGATCGCGGAGGTAGGCCGCAGGGGCGCCAGAAAGCTGGGCAAGCTGGCCCAGGCTCCAGTGCGTGGGACGGCGCAGGCCCTCCCCGTTGGCGTCGCGGTAGCTGACCATGACGCTCCCGTGGCGGGGGTTGTTTTCATCAATGTCCCCGATCACTTCGAGGTCATGCGTATCCACAATGCTGCTCCGCAGGTTTTGCGAATCGCTGCGCTTGAAATCGATCATTTCCTGCAGGCTCAGGAACCGCTCATCCATCGGGCGGGTATGCCACTCAGTGGCAATGCGAGAAGAGGTTTGGCCAGTTTGCGTACCGGCGACGGTGAAAGGCGCGTGAAAGACGTTGCTCATAATGATCACTCCAAAGGTTAAGGGCGGGCCTCCCCGTGAGGCCCATGCGAATCCTCTCATCATATCCCATGGGGGTGCAACTGTTTTTCCAAAAATAAAAAAGGCGCCCGTAGGCGCCCTGGTCTAGCGGTGGCGAGGCCTTCGCCTGACAGGACGGCGGCGGGCCTTTTCAACGGCCTCCTTCCCGAACAGCAGCGAAGCAAGCCAGTTAAGTAAAAACATCAGACCGCTTCCTCCCAATACGCCGCATCAGAAACGTCCGAAACGCCCCATTTAGCCGCCACTTTTTCGCGCAGGGCGTCAGCCATGTTGACAAAAAGGCACTCCCCCTTGTGGTTGTAAGCGTAGGAAACTCCCACCAAAAAGTGCATGTTTTCGCTGCCCACTTCTTCGATGACCAACACCTCACCTTCGCAAAGGTGCCGCCCTATTTCCTCCTCACAATCGACTAGAGCAACAGCCTCGCTTTCTTCATCCGGGTATCGGTAAGGCGTAGACCCGTCCCCGTTATAACAAACAAAGCCCACGCGCCCATCTTTTGCGTAAACCAGCTCGCACTCAAAATCTTCAACGAAATCCCTAAAAGCCCGCTCGTCCTTCACGCGCACATAGTTGCTGCGAACGCTGCACACATAATTTGCCATTTCACTTCTCCCAGTCAGGCCGCCCCGTGCGGCTCAGGTGGGACTTTATGCGCATCTATGGGTGCAATCAACCCCCAAAGCTCATCCCACCCAAAGGGGTAGGTCCAGTACAGAGAAGGCTCAACGTGGAGCCCGTTCATCCGAACGTCCAGGGCCTGCCCGCCCCGGTACAGAAACAACTCGCTGGTCTCCCGGTTTTCGTGGGTGTGCAGCCGGCGCACCAATAACCAGACGCTGGCTCGCTTGTGAGCAGTCAGGAACGCCACCTGATGCGGGCGCAGCTCTACGATAGCCGTGCCCGTGTGCTTAAGCTCGATCAGGTGGAAGTTCCCGGCTTCGTCGCAAGCCATGACGTCCGGCACCCCGGGGGTGGCCCAGGTCTCAAGCCTCGTCAGACTGATCCCAGGTCTCTCCTTCTTCGTCGCGTCCCGCAGATTCTTCCAAAGCTGCCTCTCCCTCAACCCAACTTTCTGAGGGCTCACCCGCGTGTCCACCAGCGGGAGCGGCGAGTCTTCGGTCCGCTGCATCGTGTGCCTCGCTGGCTTCTTCCGCTTCCGGGGTGACGTCGATGATGTTTCCTTGGGCACGTTTGATCTCCTCCAGGGCTTTGAGAACGTCTTCCTTGCTCATACTGTCGATGCTGCCGTGGCGCACTTCAGACTTGCTGATGTAAATGTCGCCATGGGCCTGCCCGCGCCGGTATTCAGCCTGCACGGCGGCAGAATAGGCGCCATTCTCCAGGGCTCGGTCGCGGATAACTTGCAGGTCGCGAAGGTGTCTTTCGTAGGTCACCCCGAATTTGGCGTCTAATTCGCTCTTGAGGGCGCGAATGCGCGCAACCACGTTGGGGTGCTTCCTAGGGTCTGTCAGCTCATACGCGCGCTGTGCGGCGCTCTCAGCGGCATATCCAGCATTCTCCGCCGCTTCCCGCTTGGTGATCATGCCGTCCTTCAGGACAAACTCCCGCACAAAGGCCTCCTGACGGGGGGTCAGAGGGCTATCGACGGTCAATTTCTTCCTCCCACGGGTTTCTACCCGGGTAGAATTGCCGCTCTTGTCTGCGATTTGTCTTGCCATGGGATAAGTCTCCACTTTATCGCGTGTAATGAAAACAATGCCTTACGGCGCACTCTTGAGTCGTTACCTTTTAGGTTTGGGCTAGGTAACCAAAAAAGTATCCCTCGCCCCTTCTTTAAGCCCTTGTTTTATATATAGAAAGAAAACATAGTTACACGGTTACACGGGTTACGGCCATTTGACGCAAAATTATTGTTTTTCTTTTTCTGTCTATATATAGGGAAGGGGGTTTTTGACCCAAGGGCCGTGGTTCGCGGCCCGTGCGTCCTGAACCCCCACCCCAACGCAAAGACCCCCGATCCGTGGACCGGGGGCCGTGAGCCGCGCTGGCTGCTTTACGCTACCTCTTCAATCTCCCACTCTTGGCGGTTGTCCCACCCTTCCTGCACGGCCTGTTCCAGCTCAGCCTCGAACTTCCGTTTGGTCCTCCAGTGGAGGCCGGAGTAGCCGCCGCGTTTCATTGGAGGGAGCTTTGGAACATCCACGGAGACGGAGTAGACGGGTGCAATTTTGACCGTCTCTTCCTTTCCCCTTGGAGCCCAATGCAGGTAGGGCCATGAGAACTGGTCCATGTGGCCGCCGTCGAATCCGACGGGGTTGAACAAGCAAAGCGAGAGTCGGTGGTCGTCTCGATAGTCGTGGATGACGTCTCGACGGACCAATTTTCTGAGCGCTTCTTCCGGCGTTTCTGCCCAGGCCCAGACGAAACCCAGCCCGGAGTAGCAGGCGCCAGCAAACCATTGAAGCGTGTCCGAATCATGATCGCTCATGTCGTTTTCCTTTTGCAGCAGATTGTTAAAGAGCCCCGCGCGAGGCGGGTTGTGGCTGGTCCCCCCAGCCACTTGTATATTGTCCCATAGATTGACTAAGAAAAAAAGGGCTATCGACTTGCAGATCGCGCCATTCGACTTGCAAATCGCGCCAAACCGGTCGTGAAACACCGATTGTTCCACGTGGAACACTTGAGCACTCTCTGTTGGTTATCGTGGTAGACTCCTGCCCGCCGCGCCCCGGGGTGGTTCCCGCCCGTTGCCCCCTGGGTGCTGCGGCACCCCTAGTCCATCGTGCCGTGAGCCGTGGGCCGTGGAACGATCTCCCCGGGCCTTGGCTGTATGGCCTCCACCAGCGTGTCCAGCTCTTCTGCTTCTAGCAGTTCGATGAGCCTGTCGAGGTACCAGCGCGCCTTTTTCGGGTCGCAGCTTGGGTCGTCGGGGTGCTTGTCCCGATAGCGCCAGAGGTACTTGATGACGTTAGCCACGCAGACCGCTTCGAGGCCGCGCTTGTCTTCGACGGCGGCGGTGATGGCGTCGATGCACTCCATCTTGCTGCCTTTGTAGTGTGCGGGGTTGATGGGGTCAGTCATGTTGGGTGGCCTTTTTGAGCAGGGTGTTAAGGGCCGCGTTGAGGTCGCTCTCTGTCTCGATGTGAAAGACGTCTGACACCTGCTGGGTGCCTTCTTGGACCGTGAGCCGAAAGGCGTGGGCTCCGTATCCTGGGGCGTACTCGACGTCTGCGCCGCAGTAGCGGGCTGATCTTCTGAGCGTATCGCCCATGCTGCCGTATGAGTTCATGCGTTTCTCCTGTTCAAGACGTCCATCGGTGTTATGTACATGGCCCGGGGCCAGTAATAGTGGCGCTCTGCCAGGGTGAGCTGGTCGTAGCCGGGCCGATCTTTGTCGAGCTGGCTGCGCTTTGGCGCGTTCTCCGGGTCGGTGACCGCGAGGTGCGTTTGGATAGCGCGGGCGATCTCAGCGGGGCTCATTCCCTTCTCCTCAAAAATAAACCGGCAAAATGTCCCACGTTGCGGGGATCATCAGGTGCGAATCTGATCTGACGACTACCTCCTGCCGCCACTTGATCTGCTCCTCGTAACACTGCTGGTACGGCTCGCCGTTCTTTAGCAGGCGAATCCACTCTAGCCTGCGGTACTGCAAAGTCATTCCGCATTCAAGGTAGCGGCGCAGCTCTACAGCAAAACTCACCGGTCCCAGTCTCCTGTCCACGGCTCGGCATCGAAGTCTTGGCGCTCGTTGCATTCGTAGCAGAAGCAATCGTCGGAAACGTCGCTAACGAACCATTGCTGCGGGCCTTTGCGCCAGAAAACGACGGCGTCGCAGGAAATGTTGTCTGAGCCGCACTCTTTGCAGACCATCTTTACCGTGCTCATCAGAAGCGTCCGTCCTCGAATTTGAAAGAATAGGAACGCAGGACGTCGATGCCCTGCATGGAGTCGGAGCGCTGCCCGTAGGTGCGCTTGTAGTAGACCGGCGACTCGTAGGTCGTCTTTGAATACCAAGAGCCTGTCTCTTGATACTGGAGGTGCAGCCCGCGGCGGAGGTATCGCATCAGCTCTTCGGCGAAAGTCATGACAGCAGCCACATGCCAAGGATGATGGGGAGCACCCCGCCCAGAAGCACAAACACAAAAACAAGTTCCCAGGAAAACCCGTCGTCATTCATAAGAAGTTTCCATCAAAGCCTGTTGCTCGTTCTCAGAAAGAACTCTGTCAGAAGCCATAGAGCCTAAATACTCTATAACTTTCAACAACTTATCCGCGGAAGCAAGAATCTCCGCAGCCACCGACGCATCACATTTACCACGGCTAACATCATCGAAAAGCTCCAGTAGGCCGCCGTACTGCTCGCGCAGATAACGGATGGTTATCTCGCGAGCCTGGGCGTTATTGAGGGTAAGGTTCATCGGCGTCTCTGAATCCGTTCATTTCCGTGTCGGCATCCCAGTAGCCGGCGAACCATTCTGTACGCTGGCGCAGCTCGAAGGCTTTGCCGTAGGGACACTTGTGGGCGGGGTCGCCCCACTGGAAAGCAGAATAGCCTTGCTGATAGGCCTTTGGCATCCGTTCGAGGTTCATTGCGCAGCCTCCTGAATCTGCGACTCCACCCAGTCCAGCACTTCGGTCATGGCCCGTGGGCCGAGAGTCCATTTCCGCACCCCGCCGTGCAGGTTCAGGCCGCGCTCGCGGAGCGTGTCCTGATCTTGGAGCAGCGTTTCGAGGTAGTAGCCGCCGCCGGTGAATTGCCCGTGGACCGTGTGCGGGTAGTCGGTGTCATAGAATTCGATGGTGGGCTTGTCTGTTTTCTGATAGGGCCCCATGCAGAGCACGACGCGGGCTTTGAGGCCGTATTCCGGCTCTTCGACGTCGAAGGTGGGTTGCTTGCTCATGCGCAGCCCTCCGCAATCATCTGCTCTTCGAGGGAGCGGATAAGGCGCGCGTGATTGTCGGCATCCTGTTCCGACATGAACAGGCCGCAGTCGGTGCAGTCGAGCCAGAGCCGATAGGCGGGGATCGTGGGCGTATCCTCGCGGACCACGGCCCAGGTCATTGGATCAAGTTTCTTACCCATGCTGAGTCTCCTTTGCAGCAGCTCAGCAACGGTATGCGATTTATTCTATGCCGTCAACGCTTCCGGGGATAATTTATGCGCTTTTTCGTAAGCGTCGAGATTGGCCTGAGCGATGTCTAGCTCCCGGCGCCATGCTTCTGACGCTTTGCCCCATCGCTGAAGAAAGGCGATGTAGGCGCGGTCCCTGATTCCCCTGAGCCGGTCCCGTTCTTTGAGCGAATAGATTGTCTCCCCCATGCTTCCTCCTAATGCACGGTTGCTTCTCGAAAAACGAACTGACCTCCTCCTTCTCCAAGCTGGGCTTTGAGTGCGGCGCTGTTGATGCACTCGGTCATCAGCTCGGCGGCGACGTCGATGTTCTCTGAACACTCGAAGAGCCGATAGGCGAGCATCGTGAGCGCACCGGCGAAAGCGCTTTCAGGCGCAAAGCCTGCGTCGCTCATGCGGTCGATTAGCCGGTCCATCATCTGGGTGGCTTCAAGGAACTCGCGCTGGTGCTCGGTCATAATCCGTCCCCAACTGTTGATGCACTCTGCGGAAGGCTTTGACGATTAGCATCATCTTCAACCACTCATCGTCGTTTGCTTCCCGCTCCGCTAAATCTAGCACTTCGTCCATGAAGTCTTGAAGCACTTCAAGTGCCATATCCAATTCCATTTGTATAACTTTTGTCGAATTTTCGTTCATCTTGTTATGACCAAAATCATGTTGTAAAAATTTTCCCAACCAATGTACGGGCTATTACCGACAGTGAGGGGACTGCCGGTGGAGACGTTTGTTTGCAAACGCTGCCAGGAGGCGCTGCCCAAGGACCGTTTCCGCATAGTCCGCGACAAGCGCAGAAACTCCACCTACCGCACCAAAATCTGCAAGACCTGCACCCGGACCAAGGACCGTGAGACGTTTCACGATCAGCCCGATCCCCGCCGCTATCTCACGCGAAACTGGAACGCGCTCTGCCGCCAGCGCAGAAACAAGGGCGTGTATGTGTGCCCCGAGCTTTTCGGCATCCAGGGGGTCGATTACTTGATGGAGCTTTGGGAGCACCAAGGGGGTCGCTGCGCCCTAACAGGCGTCTCCATGACTTGGGTATCCATGCCCATAGCGGAGGTGCGCGCGGGCCACGGGCTGGGCACTTCGATCAGCGTTGATCGCATTCAGAACGACAAGCGTATTGGGTACCGAAAGGGGAACCTGCGGCTGGTGTGTTCCCAGATTAACCACATGCGCAGTGCGCTTCCGACGGAGGACTTTTTGCACTGGTGTGAGCTGGTGATCCGGCGAATGGGGCCCGTGGCTCCTGACTTCTCTTTGGCAGACGCAAAAACTGTGAGGAAAGACTTGGCTAATCATCCTGAGCGACAAGCCAGTAAGAAAGAATCCAAAAGGGCAGGGCCAGCAAAATCCCCGGCGAGGCGATCAAGAGCCCGGCCAAGAACGAAAGCCCCGCAACGACAAGAACCCAATTCGATTCAGGACTGATCTTCATCTTTGGGCTTGATGGGGACCGTGCCCAGGGTGGGAGGTTCATCCAGAAGGCTCCTTACAATGCGCCGTGCGCGGCGGATCAAGGCAAAGTCTTGGCTGATGATGACCAGCGTTGCGCTGAAATCGCCCTCCTCATCGGGCTCAGTATCTTCTTGCCATTCAATGCGTTGCATGGGTGAGCCCTCGCTGTCCCCCTTCAGGCCTACCATATTAAAAACCCCCGGAGGTGGAAAGGCCTCCGGGGGCTACGGGGTCCGGCTAGGCTGGGTGAGACCTGACCGGTTTCTGCTGCAAGACCCGGGGGACGGGTCAAGTGCAACAATACGCGATTTTGTGAGACTGTCAAGCCTTACGCCGCCTTTTTCTTGGCGTAGTACGCCTTGCTGTAAGCGCGTTGCTTGTCCTTGTTCCGGCTCTGCCAGTCCTTGGTGGCGCAGAGCTTGGAGCAGTAGCGGCGCTGCTTGCCTTTCAGGCGCTTGTCACAGTGGACGCAGGAGGGCTTCTGAGCGGCTTTCGCCTTTGCCTTGGCCCGTGAGCCGCGGGCCGTGGCTTTCGGCTTCTGAGGCGCTTCCTGGGCTTCCTCATCGGCCATTTCGATCTTGGCTTTCTCAACGAGAAGCCGGGTGCGCGCTGCGACGAGGAGGAGCGTGTCTCGGGAGACGTTGCCGGTTTGGAAAAACTCTTGGCTCAGCTCAAAGCAGTCGCTGAGCAGTTCTGAGAGGAGGCTGTCTTCTTTAGTCATAAGATTAATCCCATGCAGCAGGGGTGAAAAAAACGTAGGGCGTTTCGGCCCTATTCTCCGGGGTTGAAGGGTTTGCGAGAGCGGTAGCCTTTGTAGACGTCGAACATGAGGCGCAGTTGGCCGCTGATCGTGCGTCCTTCGCTCTTGCTGATGGCTCTGATCTCGTCGTAGACCTCACGGGGGACCAGAACCGATTTCCAGCGGGTGGTATCCATAGTGGCTCCTAACAAATCTGCTGCGATTGTCTAGGAAAGTATGCGCTTAGTCAAGTTAAAAAAGCCCCGCCAGGGCAAAGAGAGAGAGGAGAAACCCCTGGCGAGGCAATGGTTTGAGACCGGCAGCACGGAGAAACTACTCGGCCTCGCCCCAACTGGGTCCGATTTCTATATCACACTTTGACGGAACTTCCAAAGGCACCGCCGTTTCCATGACCTGCGCGATCTCTTCCGCCTCAGCGCGATCAGTGACCGACATGGCCAGCTCGTCGTGGACTTGGAGCATGGGGAGCTTGCCGGCTTTGTAGAGGTTGACCATGGCTTGCTTGGTCATATCGGCCGCAGAGGCCTGGATCAGGCGGTTCAAAGCCTTGTAAGTGTAGGCGCGCTTGAGCCGGGTCGTGGCCCCGTAGGTGTCGATGGCCTCTTTGTACGGGAGCGCCTTGTTCATCTTGAAGGTGTCCGGCTCCCAAAGGTCGAAGCGGCACTTGCGGCCCAGCAGGGAGCGGACGCTGCCGCCGCTGGCTTTGTCGTTGAGCCGGTTGGTCACGCCGTTCATGAGCGCTTTCACGAAGGGCACCCGGTCGTGGTATTGGCGCACCAGCCCCTTGGCCTCGTCCAGGGGGATGTCAAGCTGCTCTGAAAGCTTGCCCACCCCCATGCCGTACATCATGCCCAGGTTGATGGTCTTGGCCTGCTTCCGCGAAATCTTGGCCATTTCCGCCACCATGGTGTGGAAGTCCATGTCGGGATTGTGGGTGTAGCCCTCGACAAACTCCTTTACGCCTTCCAGGGGCATGCCCCGGCTCTTGCCGTAGACATGGGCGTAGTGGACCAGTATCCGCGGCTCCTGCTGGGAGAAGTCGATGGCCGCCCACTGGTCGCCCTCTTCGGGCAAGAACAGGCTGCGGATCATGGGGCCCAGCTCTGGATCGCGGGCCGGGATTTGTTGGAGGTTGGGCGAGTTCATGCTGATGCGCCCGGAGACCGTGCCGCCGTCGTCCGAGCGAATTTGGTTGATATGGCTGTGGATGCGGCCGTCTTTGTGCGTGTGCTTCATGATCGTGTTGATGAAGGTGCCACTGGTCTTGTTCAGAGCCCTGGCTTGCACGATGAGCTTGGGCAGCTCATGGGGGTGGTCCGTCAGGAAAGACTTGGTAAACGAGGGCGCGCCCTTCTCTGTCTTGGGGTAGCTCACCCCCGCCTTATCAAAAGCTTTGGCCAGGGACTGGGCCGCCCAGATTTCGACGGTCTGGCCCGTGAGCCGTTTGATCTGGCCCATGACGTCTTTCTCGCGCTTGAGCAGCGCGTCCCGGGTGCGCTCCACCTTGTCCATGTCCACGCGGATGCCGCGCCATGTCATGTCCACAAGGCACGGCAGGAGGTCCAGTTCGAGGTTGGCGATCTGCCAGAGGTCTTCCTTGCCAAGCTGCACACTGAGGTAGGACCACAGCTCCAAGGTCAGGGTGGCGTCGCCCTCGGCGTAGGGGCCGACAAACGCTGCCGGCATCTTCCACATCTCGCCCTTGGGGTCGAGGCCAAACTCTCGGGCGGCTTCGTTCAAGCCCTTCTCGCTCTTCACCTTGTTGAGGTGGTCATAGGCCAGGGAGTTCAGGCTGTAGCTGAAGCGGTTCTCGTCGAGCAGGGATGCGATGAGCATCGTGTCGATGATGCGGCCATTGATCTGAAAGCCCATGCGCCGAATCCAGCCGGCGTCATACTGGGCGTTGTGCATGATCTTGTCTGCCGGGCACTCGAAGACTTTCTTCAGCCACTTGTTGACGATGCGCTCATCCAGATTGCCGCCGCCCAGATGGCGCACGGGAATGTATCCAGACCACTCTTCCGTGGCGATGGCGTACCCGACTACCTCACCGTTGCCCACGGCCCAGCCCGGGCCGCTGTTTTTCAGGTCCGGGTCTTTGGTTTCGACGTCGATAGCGATGCGCTTGGCACCGGTCAAATCGGGGAGTTCATGAGGTGGCACCCACTCGCTCTGCTGGCCCATCATCACTAACTGCAAACTCATTCATCCTCCCCACGCCGCGGCGGCGGTGTAAATGGCGAAAGCTCGCCGGTTTTCATGTCCATGATCTGTATGCGGGGCTCAGCTTCGAGAATGTTCTTCTGAACCCGGGCAAGGTACTTCAAGCCCTTTTCGATGGTGTCCAGGGCTTCGGCCAGAGTCATCTTGCCGTGCTCAACCTGCTCGGTGATCTCGTCGATGCGCGCAAGGTTCTGCTCTAGCTTGCTCACAGCTCTTCCTCGTCCTCTGGCTCGGGCAGATACACGAATACCAAGCTATGGCAGTTGGGGCAGTGGAAGTTTGAGCAGATGGTGTAGCCGTCCATTTCTGAATCTTCATCACCGCCCCAGATAACTTCGGTGTTGCAATGCCAGCAGTTCATAGGTCATAGCTCCTCGAAATGTCCTCAGGCTCCACGATGTAGAGGTTCTGCTTGGTCCGGGTCACGCCCACGTAGAACATCCGGTGGACGTCATCGGCGTTCACGCGCATATCTGCATCGGCGGCTGGGCTCAGGTCCGTGAACAGCACGACGTTGTCCGCCTCCCCGCCCTTTGACCCGTGGATCGTGGACACCGTAATCCGGGGCACCCCATTGAACTTCTCGCCGCGACGCAGCATGGCCACAATGTAGGCACGGTCCCGCTCGGGCAGCTTGTCCATGGCTTCGTGCCAAATCAGCTCGTCACCAATGACCAGACCGTGCTGGAGCTGGAGCTGAGCGAGGTTCAGCATTTGGTTGTCTTCGACGCCGGGGAGCTTCTTGAAGCCCCGGGCAATACGTGAGCCGGTGCTCATGTATGAATAAATCTTCCGCGCTGTCTCGCCCTTAATCTCCTGGCCCTTGCGTAGCTGCTCCCAGCCGTTCACGGCGGCAGAGACTTTTTCTGACACGGACCGTGAGCCGCGGTAGTTGAAGAGGTAGCCGTTGGCCTTCAGGTCGTTGGCCACGGGCTGGAGCTGGTATCCCGCCTGGGACAGCACGAGCCATGAGCCGTGGGCCATGTCCAGCTCATTAACCGTCGAGCACCGCGCAACACGGCCAAGCTCTTCTTTGGGGTCATAGCGTTTTGGGAAGCGGCGCTGTATCCGGTTGGCTACAGACTCCGCCAGCATGTGTACGCTTTTCGGTACGCGGAAGGATTGGCTGAGCGTTTCGCTGCCGCCCGGGAGGTTGATGAAGTGATCAACGTCGGCCCCGGCCCAGCGGTAGATGGCTTGGTCGTCGTCCCCGGCGACGTACATGCGGTCGCTCTTGGCGTCGAGGATGTGCGCGATGTCCCACTGCATGGGGGACAGGTCTTGGGCTTCGTCGAGGAAGGTGAGCTTGAAGTGCGGGCACACCTGGGGGTTGTCGATAAAGACTTGGAGCATGTCGGTGAAGTCATAGAGCCCGAAGCGCTTCTTGTAGTTGTCGAGGGCCTTGGCGAGGTATTCGACTTTCACCCAATCGTCGCTGAGGTTGGAGCGGTTGTACTCGTCCCGCAGGTTGGTCTTCTTGAGCCGGGCGAGGTTGATGAGGCCCAGGATGGGATCAGAGGCCTTGCTGGCTTCGATGAGGTCATCGGCTTCTGTAACGCTGTCCGTTACGAGGGAGACGCCGGTGGCGGTCGCCAGCTCCCGGTAGTGCTCGCTCTGCATCACTTCGTCGGGGCGGATGCCTGAGTACATGAGGGCCATGCTGTGCAGGGTTCTGAAATTAACTAGGTCGTGCTTGGGGTCTAGGCCAAAGCGGAGCGCTGCGCGCTCCTTGGCTTCGTTGGCGGCCTTCTTGGTGAAGGCTAGAAAGGCTATGTCCTGTGGATTAGTCCCGGCCTCCAGGGCCTCGTCCACCATATTCAGAAGTGTCGTTGTTTTTCCTGTCCCCGGCGGTCCGAAAATCCGAAACATCCCCGTTCTCCTGTTCACCCAAGATGGCATCAATGCCGCGCACGATTTGCCGCACCCGCTCCCTTGAAAGGTTGAAGCGTTTGCCGATGGCTTCGAGGGTCATGCGCTCGTCCCTACGCAGCCTGCGTATTTCGCGGTTTCTCGGCGTGTCGATCTTCATCAGAAAGGCGCCTTCTCCTGTGCCCCAAACTCCGGTGCGTCCAACTGGATGCTGCCGTTATTGAAGGCCGGGATGCGCCACACGCGCACGGCCCGGCCCTTGATCTTCAGCACCACGCTCTCGCCCTGGATGTCCCGCAGGCGCTGAGCGATCTTGTGACTCTTGTACTCGAAGAACTTCTGCTTACGCAGGAAGGCCTCAAAGTCTCTGAGGCGGAAGTAGCTGAAGCCCTGCTCCTCATCGGTCCACGGGCGGCGGAGCAAGATTTCTTCTTTGTCCTGGGCTTGCTGAAGGTTCTGGCAAAAGTCCTCAAGATAATCGTAGAACTGCCCAGAGGTGCTGGCGTCCTGGGCCACTTCGATAATAGCACCCTCGTTCTCACGCATTTCCGACAGCAGGGTCGCGACGCGGTTCTCCCAGCCCAGCTTGTTCATGGCCTTGGGCAGGAAGTTGAGCTGTTCCATGCACACCTTCTGGAAGGCGCTCTGGTTGTGCAGCGTTTCCGTATCCAGCTCTAGGGGCTCGCCGTTGACGTCGAGGAACCACACGGGCGGGACAGAGTTGTACTTGCGCAGGTTGGCGATGGCCGCGTTTGATACGGCAGCGCCGATGCCAAACTTCCGGGTCTGGCACAGGTCTTTGTTGCAGTGCCCGCAGATGGGCTCGTCGGAGCAGCGGTAAGCGTAGTCCTTCTTTTCCACCTGTTTCACGACGGTGTTCAGCTCCGCCAGCGGCAGCGGCGGGTTCAAATACTTCATGTTGTGTTCGAGGATTTTGTCCTGCCAATCGTCTGGATGGGCCTTGCGCAGATACACGCCGATGTTGAACAGGCCGTTGTTCCTGCCGCCCTCGCTGATCGTTTCCTTGCACAGAATCTGAAGGCACGGCGGGCCGTCTTTGATGGCCACCTGCTCCTTGGGCTTGGTGTTCTGGAGCGCGATGATTTGTTCTTCGGTCTGAACGTGCGCGTCGTAAAGCTCAATGAACTCGTCCAGGGTGGCCGAGGTGCCGTCGTCCTTGATGGCGTAGCGCAGACCATCTTCCGCGTCGTAATAGGGCAGGTTCAGGAAGTTGCCGACGTCCCCGCGATCTAGGTTAAGCCTGATCTGCTTGGGGAATATCTCGCTGCCGGAATAGCCTAGCTGCGCCGCCACCATGGTCAGCGTCTTTTGCATGTCCTTGGCGGTCACCCAGGACTTCGCAAACAGGAAGCAGTGCGCGCCGCCGCTCTTGGACCGGCACACCACCAGAGGCAGCTTGTCTGCCCGAATCTTGGACACCAGCGCCGTGTGGTCTAGCGGGTACTGGTCTATGTCTATGCAGCCCCAAACGCAGTTGGACTCCGCGTTGATGGGGATGATGCCGATTGCATTGCCTTTGCCACTGAGGTGGCCTTCCCACAGCTCCGTGGTCCGTGGTTCGCGGACGACGCCGGCTTTACCCGTGTTCTTGCCGTTGTCCTGCCGCTTCTCAATCTTATAGGTGCCGTAGGCTTCCTTCAGGCCATCGAATATGGCCATGAACTTTTCGACTTGCATAAATCCCCCGGATGGAAGTCCCGCGGGCCGTGGGCCGACCCGCGGGGGTTAAGCTTTAGAACGGTAGGTCGTCGTCTCCGACAGCCGACTCGTCGGTGTGCTTAACCACTACTTCCCCGGCCATGATGGACTCAGAGAATTCCTTCGCGCGCTTGTAGAGGGCGCCATCGGTGATGGGGCCTTCCCGGCTGATTTCCCAGCCGTGCCAAGAGCCTTTGGAGTTTTCTTCGCCCACGGTCTTGAGGTGGTAGATGTGGGAGAAGCGGGGCGGGGTGAACGGACCGTTCTTACCCTGCATGACCACGGACTGCATCATGCTGTTCCACTTCCGCGACTTCTTGAGCTGGGTGCTCTTCATCGCGATGAGAGCCGTTTCAGCGCTGCCGTCTTCGTTCAGGATGATGACGAAGTGCTGGTGGGTCTCTTCGATGTAGGAGCCGTCCCCATCGACAACGTAGTCCTTGTTGTCGTCGGCGCTGCGCTCGGTCTTGGGCCGCGCATCGTTGGGCTCGAAGATAGCGATAGGCGCACCGCTGCCCGTGCCCCGGGGGGCCCACTGGATGAAGCGGCGCTGGTAGGCGCAGGGGATGACGCGGACGCCGTCCTTGCCCTTGTAGATCGTGCCGCTGACCGTGTTGTAGATGTCACCCTTGCGGGCGGTTTCATGCTCGTCGAGCACGGGGTCGTTACCGGACAGGACTTTGAGGAACGGGAGGGCGAGGTCTTCCTGGCCCATGTTCTCCATGCCTTTGCCGGCATCTTCCTCGAACATACCGATGTCGAAAATGGCAACGGCGTTTTCTTCTTTCTCAGCAACAGCTTTGCTAGTCATTTACTTGCTCCTTTTGATGACTGCGCGTTGTCCAACATAGGCACCGAATAGCTCCATGGGGAACTCATCCCCTGCTTCTACGCGCTCTTTAACGAACGCGCGCAGGGTCTGCGGATGCACTTCTGTTTTCTGTTCCGCGAAATAGCCTTCTTTTTCAGCGAAAGCGGCAAAAGCTGATGCCCTGTCGTCTTCACCCCGGCCAAACGAACACGCAACGGTGTTCTTGATGATGTCGTCGTAGCCGTGCTCACGCAGCCATTCAAAAGCAGCAGGCCGATTATCGACCTTAATGGAGGCCCCGTAGGTTGGCTTTACTTCGACGGTGCTGCCATCGTCCAAGCTGAAGCTAGACAGACCAAGCTCTTGCAGCATTGCCGGCAAGTCTTCATCCGTAAGCTTGAGCAGCTCCTTCTTGTACTCCTTGAGTTGCTCTTCAACATTGGCGATGCGGTCTTCCGCGGCGCGGATAGCGCGAGCTATCTCGGCAACGGACCCCAGGCCTTGCTGGCTGACTTTCTCGACAGCCGTTGCGGAGGCTTCCTCAAAGTCGGCCTCCATTTCAGCGAGCAAATCGCTCATACCCTTCTCCTTTCGTGGTTTGGGGCGCCGTTAGGGCCCCGATTCATCAACCCACCGCGGGTTGACAAAGTCGTTTATATTCTTATAGGATTGGCTTGTCAACTGTTTTGAGGTGACCGTGACTTACGAGTTCAAAACCAAGCCCTTCGATCACCAGCGCCGCGCCTTCGATGAGTCGTGGGCCGCGGGCTACTACGCGCTGATGATGGAAATGGGGACGGGAAAAACGAAGGTCGCCATCGACACCATGGGTGCGCTGTATGAAGCGGGGAAGATCAATGCCGCTTTGATCGTCGCGCCCAAGGGGGTCTACGACAACTGGGTCAAGGGCGAGATACCGCTGCACCTGCCTGACCGCATACCCAGAACGGTAACACGGTGGAGCCCGAAAACCACAAAAACGTACCAAGAAGAATTGCGCGAGCTGATTTACGGCGACGCTGACGGCATGAAGATTTTCGTCATGAACGTCGAGGCCTTTAGTACGCGCAAAGGTGTGGGGGTGGCCGGCACCTTTCTGGAAAAGAACCCTGACAGCATCATCATCGTGGACGAGAGCACGACCATCAAAAACAAGGGGGCGGCTCGCACCCGCAATCTGATCAACGTCGGCAAGCTCGCCCGCTTCAAACGCATCATGACAGGCTCTCCTGTGACGAAAAGTCCAATGGACCTGTACAGCCAATGCCTTTTTTTGAGCCCTAAGGCGCTTGGCTACAACAGCTATTTCGCATTTCAGGCCCGTTATGCGGTGGTGCGCCGCCGGCAGATGGGCCACAAAAGCTTCCAAGAGATTGTTGGCTACCGCCGACTGGATGAGCTGAACCAGAAGCTGGACCGCTTCAGCAACCGGGTACTCAAGGAGGACTGCCTTGATCTGCCCGAAAAGACATACCAGAAAAGGTATGTCGAGCTGACGGACGAGCAGGCCACCCTATACATGCAGATGAAGAAGATGGCCCTGGCGCAGCTTGATAGCGGAGAGCTAGCCACGACCCAGAGCGTCCTGACGCAAATCATGCGACTTCAGCAGATTTGTTGCGGGTTTTTGCAGCCTGACGACGGGGAAATTGAGCCCGTCCCTAACCACAGGCTGCGGGAGCTGATGGACGTTGTGGATGAAGTTCAAGGCAAGGCGATAATCTGGGCGTCGTACACGTATGACATCCAACGCATCGCTTCTGCCTTGCGCGACCGCTTTGGGCCCGAAGCGGTCGCAACCTATTACGGCGAAACGCCCCAGGATGAGCGCCAGGAAATCGTCAACCGCTTCCAGAACAAGGAAGACCCCCTGCGCTTCTTCGTGGGCCAGCCCCGCACCGGCGGCTACGGCATCACGCTCCACGCTGCCAACACGGTCATCTACTTCTCGAACAGCTACGATCTGGAAATCAGGCTCCAGTCTGAGGACCGGGCCCATCGTATCGGACAGAAGAATGCGGTGACCTACATTGACCTTGTGTCCCCCAACACCATTGACGAAAAGATCATCAAGGCGCTGAGGGACAAGGTCGATCTGGCTGGGCGCGTCCTAGGCGAGGAAGCCCGGGACTGGCTTACCTAGCCCATCAAGCTTCCGATCCCGCCGCTTGCCGGGCTCGTCGCCCGGATCATCTGAGACGTAGACTCAAATGGGTATAAAGCCGCGTACCGCGCTCGGGTGTCCGCCTGGGGTGCTGCGGGGGCCGGAGCAGGCATGGGCGGGGGTGCTGCCTGGGCCACGGGCCGCGGAGCGGGAGGCGGTGCCATGGGAGCTTGGGCCGTGGGCCGCGGAGCGGGCTGAATCGGCATCGGGCGCTCCTCCTGACTTATGGGGATCGAGGCTTCTGCCGCCGCACGTAGGGCAGGAGTAGCCACCGCGCCTGTCCCGAAGACGGAACCCAGGAACTTGGCCAGCAGGTTGGTTGCTTGCTTGCCGTCAGCACGACGCTGCTGAGCTAGGCCCAGAAGCTTTTCCATTTCATCATAGCCCCCGGCCCTGGGCTCAGAGGCAGAGACGAGGATGTCGCGCATGGCCATGGACGGAGCGGTGTCAAAGAGCGCTTGCGCTTCCCGAGCGAAGTATCCCGGCACCTGAATCGTACCCGTGCCCATTGATGCTCCGACCCGAGCACCGGCGAAGCGGGCGAGGAAGGACAGGGTGGGGTTGCTGCCGGAAAGGATTTCATCGATTTCCAGACCTTGGTCCACGGCGCTTTGTAGCTTCTCGACATTAGCGAGGTTGGCCCGCAGCTTCTGGTTGAACTCCGGGCTGACGATGTTGCCGTCGATCAGCATCTGCATGGGGCTGCTCTGGCCCTGGGTCACGGGCTTGAACAATGCGTCCTTATACCTTTTTAGGTCTAAGGTGCCGTCGTCTTTGATCGCCTCCTGAAACGCCCAATCCAGCACGTTGTTCCGCAGACCGTCTCGACTTGCTTGAAGCGTGTCGGGGTCTTTCACCCGGTTGACCGTGCGGATAACCGCCTTGAAGGACTTCTCCGGGTTGAACTCGCCGGCCACGCGACCGGTTAGGGCCTCAGAAACTACGCGCAGCGGGTCCGCTTGACCAAGAACGCGCCCGAAGGCCATGTTCTTCTGGAAGTTTTTGTAGCGCTGGCTGGTTTGGTCTTTGGCAGAAATGGCCAGATTGCTGGCCTTTTCGGCATCCGCGAGATCACGGTTCAGAGCTTTCATGGCGTCCATATTCAGGACGTCTTGATAATCCCGACGGAACCGCCGCAGCTTCACCGGGTCAATGACTTCGATGGGCGCTAGATCGCGGCCAGTCGCTGGGTCACGCGGGGTGATGGTCTTGAGCACCCCGTCGTAGGGATCGACCAATCGGCCAGCAAGGAACTTGTCCAGCGTGTTTTCAAAGTCGTTTAGGCGCTGCGCTGCATTGGCCGCCGATTCGAGAGTGGCTTCGCCCCCAGGCAAATACTTTACGGCTTCTCGAACGTCGTTAATTTTCATAACCGTGCGGTTGGAAGAGCCCTTCATTAGCTCTTCCAGTGCCAGCTCTGGGGGAATCCGCTCGGCGCCGGTCCGCTCTTTTGCGGTCAGGTCTTTTGCAAAGGAACGAGTGAAGACGTCGTTGCCCTCACGGCTAATCGCGTAGGCGCGCAGGAGTTGGCGCTGGTTTTCAGAAGGTTCCAAGCCCTCTTCCAGCATCTGTTCCACGCGCTTAGCGGACACACCTAAATCGTCGAGCGCGGCTTCGGCCATGCGGCCGAAGATCAGCCGGTCTGTCTCGTTGACGCGCTGCGAATCTCGTGCTAACCGCAGCATTGCCGACCGGAAGTTTTTGATCTCTCGAAGGGTCATGGCCCGCGGATCGAAAGGCACTGCCGCTTCTCTTTGCGCTTGTTCGCGTACATCCGCGAGACGATTCTCGTACTGCGAAAACGCTTTTCTTGCCGCAGCAGCATCTTGAATCCGCTGTCGTCGAGCAGGGCGCATTTCAGGTAAACCTGCTGTAGCCTCTCGGTCGCCCCGAAGAAGGCCTTCCATCACCGCTTTTTCTTCGGCGCTGAGCTTAGCCTCCATGTCGCTAGCGCGATTACGGGAAAACCTTACGTCCGATTCAGCAAGAGAAAGAGCGTCTTTTGTCTTTTTTGAAAGCGGGTCAACGGCGTCTTTTCCTGCAATCGCCACGATCATGTCGGTGATTTCTTTAGGCATCTTAGCGCCGGGGTAGCCAAATTCCGTTGTGAGATCACGGAACTTGCTTAAGATGGCGTCGGGACTGACTTGCTCGTCTAAATTGACGTTAGCGTAGGCTTGCCGTTCGACTTCACGCCATTCGCGCAAGGACTGTTGAACAGCAGTGGTCAAAACATCGCCCAGCTTTCGAGACTCCTCCGCTCCGATGCGGACTTCCCCTTCCCGAGTTGCTTGAGAGCCCAGGCGCTGCGAAATGCGTCCAATGGTTTCGACGGCGTTGGCGGCCTTCGCGTCAAGGTTTGCGCGAAGAAGGTCGTTAATCGCGGACTCTTCCATCTTGGCCGCGGCGTAAATCGCCCGCGGATCGCCAGATTCGGTGAGCTTCTTCATAACAACCGCAAGCTTGGCCAAGCCATCTTGTGATGCCTGTTGCGAACGAGATTTTGCGGCGGACCCCAGCTCACTTTTGAAGAGCTGACGCTCCATGGCCAAAAGCTCCGGGCTATTCAGAACCTGCCCGGGAGTAAGCTTCAAGGGTTTTCCTTCGGCATCCACCAGATTACCGACACGCAGCTCTTTGATGAGGTTGTCCAAAGTGCCTGCGGCTTTTGCGGCCACTTGATCTTCATAATCCGCAATGCTCATGCCTTCGGGGCGAGGCCCCACTTGAGCTTCTGCCACGGTATCGAAGAACCGGTTCAGATAATCGGCGGCCATGTCTTCCCGCCCGGAGCGCGTTAGCCGCTGCCCCGCATCTTTCAGCATGGGCAGTGCGCCCAGGACAACACGGTGCGGAAGGAAAGTGCCCACAGCGGTTTCTGCAAGAACGCGCGGCACGGCTTCCCCGGGCGCCACTTGCTCCGAAACACCGCCGGCCAGACCCATGTATCCGGCGGCCCCCACTTCCCCGGCGGCAATCGCGGCAGCTCCAGTTTTGGTCCGAGCGCGCTTACCAATCTCTGGGATGACCCGTTCTGCGCCGGCCAGCCCTTTGCCTAGCGCCATACGCGCCGCGCCTTTTCGACCGCTGTAATCCGCGACGTTGGTCAGGATTTTGGCGGAGCCAAGGTTGATGGCTTCAGGAAGAGCGCGCATCGCGCCAAGCGCGGTGGGAATTCCAGCCAGGGTGGCACCCACCGTTCTGCCCGCTTCAAAAGCCGGCTGCTGCGACGGCAAGATTTGACCTTCGCCGGTGACCGGGGTGACCAACAAGTCTTGGGCCGTTTCGCCGGCCAAGAGGCCCGCCAAAAAACCTCCGACACCACCCACTCCTGCGGCGCCCAGCTTGACGGGCAGCGGACCGGGGACGCGGAACCCCGCTTTGGCGCCAGCAGTTGCCGCAGCAAACGCCGGTGCCGCGCGGATGCCCTCTCGAACAGCGCCTTCAGCCGCTGCCGCGATCATTCCTGGGTCGCGGGCACCGGTGAACCGGGAAATGATCTGCTCCGGGGTGAACCCGCCCTCTTCGATGGCGGCCCTAAAGGCTGACTCAGGGATGCCCGCGCGCCGCGAAACGTCGCGCGCCACCTCAAAGGTGGCGTCCTTTCGGGACAGGTTCTTCTCGTTGACGAGGAAGTTGAACGCTCCGGTGACGTCATACTCTCCGGGCAGCTCAAAGGACGAAGCCGCTGGTTCAAGCGGCTCGCCGGTAGCTACAAGGGGCGGGGCACCTAAAGAGAGAAAACCCGAAGTGGACATGGGTTACATCCTCGACTTGAAGAAGGCGTCCAGTTCGCTGCCGATTTCTTCCCTGGGCGCCATGCGCTTTTGGAGTGCCCCTAGGAGGCGCTGATACTGGTCACGATAACTCGTCAGGCGCCGTAAGTCTTCCTTTGCCTTTGAGAGCTGCGCCGGGGGCAGGAGACGTTCTTCGATCTTGGTCTGAACATTCAAGATGTCGTCGTTCAGCATTCCAATCAAGGAGCGGGTCTTGTTCAAGGACTCTTCGTCCGTCGCTAAAGCGCCAGGGCTCGGGAAAAGATCCTGAAGCTTTCGCTGCATCTCAAGGTTGGACCGTTGGCCGCGAGCGTCGAGAATCCCCACCAGGGTATCGGTGTTCAAAGCTTCGACTGCGTTTATCGCCTCCGCAGATTGAGGAGCGATTGTGTAGTCCGCAATCTTAGTGAAGGTGTTGGCAATGCGGGCGCCTAAAGAGCCGGGGCCCGTGGCAAAAGAGAGGTCCAGCTCCGGGCTTGCGCCGGCCAAAGCGCCACGGTTTTCGCGCAGCATCCCCATCCCCGGGTCCAGGCCTGCTCCCATAATGGCGCCGCCTTCCTGCATACCGGAGTAGCCCATTTCAGGGACAGACAGACCGCTTTGCTTGCGCGCTTCAATAGCCGCAACAAGCCGCGGATTGAGCTGGCCGCCGGGCTGCATAACGAATTGAGCACCGTCCCAAACCCGCTGAGGCTGGGTGTAATCCAGAATGAGCTGCTCAAACTCCGCCGTCTGGTCCCCGAGCTGCCCGGTAGCGTACTCATTGAGCACCTGCGGGTCGGAGAGATACTGGATGGTCCGGGCTTTGGCCGAATCGCCCAGGCGGTTGGCCCGGGCAGCGAGCCCGGAAAGAACGCTCATCTCGGAAGCATTGGCGAGCTGAGCGGCTTCCATAGCCAAGCGCGTGTCTACCTGATCCAAACCGCGCTCTCGGAGGAGGAAGTCCAAGGTGTTGTTGTAAACGGACATCCTCCGATCAATCTCGCGCTCAGAAAGCCCCGCTTCTCGGGCATCTTCTGCCATTTCGCGCTCAAATTGTCGGCGGGTTCGAGCCTCCCCGGAAGAAAACTCTCTATCCAGTCGCCTCATGTACATGTCATGAGCACGTTCTTGGCGAGCCATCAACTCGGCCAAATCGCCGCCTTCTTCCTGAAGCTCCAAGTTGTATTCGTGTCGTTGCTCCATGGTTCGGAGATCAGATTCTTCGCGAGCCGTTAAGAGCTGGAGCTGGTTGCCAAGGTCCAACCCGTAACGAAGCTTAATCTGTTCCTCTTCAAGAGCAGCCCTCGCTTCCGCCGTTTTTCTTTGCTCCTGGCCAGTAGCCCCAATCTGTTCCAAGGCTTGACCGCCACGGAGCACTTGAAGCTCTCGCTCGTTATCAAACAAACGATCCTGCATCGACTGCCGGAAATCTCGATCCAATCCTGCTTGTGAAGCCGTAAAGTCGAAAGTTCTTTGCTGCGCATCTGCCGCGATCCGACCCTGAAGCTCGGCCAAGCCGCGCTGAAGCGTACCGCGAAGCTGGATGTCTTCCTGGCTCTGCGAGCCTCGAATACGCTGAAGCCTCTCTTGGGCCTCAATAGCTTGCGTAGCCAAGCGAGCGCCATAATCTCGCTGCGTCTCGTTTTCTTTCTGCGTGAAGTCTTGGCGCATCAAATCGCGGGCGAAGTCAAAGGTCGCTTGCCGCTCTTGAGCTTCTGCTCCGGCGCGGCGCTCTAATGCTTTGCCACGTTCCGTCTCTGCACCCTGGAGGGCGGTAAGCTTCAGACCGCGCTCAAACTCCCGACCTTCCTTCTCCCGGCCACGCTTGAATTCAGAAAACTGCTGGGCTCGGCCCCCGAGGCGGTCAAAAAGTTGAGTCTGCTGGGTCGCTTCAGCCAGCCGCTCTGCCGGGCTCATGGTCCGTGAGCCGGGGCCCGCGAACGCAAAAGCGGTGCCGGCGATGTCAAAAAGGGCTTGCGCTTGGCTCAGCCGCTTCTGCTCTTCGATGTCGGCCGTCGGATCGCTGGCCTGGAGCCCCATCTGCTTGTATAGGTCCATCCGCTCTTGAACGCCCTGCTGCAAACCAGGGATTTCGGGAAGGGCGGGACGCTGCGGAATCATGCCGGTGGGCATACCAAAAGAAGCGGGCATTAACGGGGAGCCGCCGTTAGCCATACGAACGACACCCCCATTCCTAAAAGCCTGGACGGGCTCGCCACCCTCCATCGGCATCGGAGCTTCTTCACCGCCCATGTTGACGGTGGACATGATGCCCCCGGCCATCGGGCCTTCGACCGCGCCGCTGCCCATGGCCTCTTCGGCTAGGCCACCAATGCCTTGCTCGACGGCGGCAATTTGCATCACGGGTTGAAGGAGAGTGAGCACTGACTCCGGGGTTTCTTGAGCATCTTCTTGCCCCACCAGAGCAGCCAGCTCTTGGCGGCGCTCGCCAATGCTCATCTGGTCGCCCCGGATGGCGTTCATCATTTCTTCGTAGTCGCCGGCCTCCTCAATATTCGCAAACTGCGTAGAGGCCTGCTGAAGCATCTGCTCCATCATGGCGGGATCAATCTGATCTGGGCCCTGGGCCGCGGACGGTTGTGCGGCAGCCGCCGGTAGCCCCGCAGGCATCGGCATTCCGTCCATGGGGACCATCCCGCCTTCTTGCATGGGCAGCACACCGCGACCCATCAGGATGTCCTTTCGAGTGACTTGGCCGTCTCCGCTAAGGTCAGGGAATACGGCTCCGCCCTTCTTGAACATTTGCCTGTCTAAAACGCTTCGGTTCATTAGAATAGCCCCGACTTTGCTGCCCCGGCCGCAGCGGCTAGGCCGCCCACTGCCGTGCCGGCAAATTGCTGGAAGGGTGACGCTTGCGGCGTGGTGGCCTGCGACGTAACCATCTGAGTGGACGGCGCACCGCGCTGGATGTCAGACAAGAACCCAAGCTGCTGATAAGGCTCGTAGTAGTTCTGAAGGTTCGTGGACCGCGCGGCGTCGAGGACGGCCTGCGCTTGCCGTTGCTCTTGCTGACCGAGGTCGAAGAGGAAGCCTGCTTGGCCCTGACCGAGCTGCTGAGACATGCCGCCGAGCTGAGCCTGCTGCATTCCAAGACCCGCACCGGCCTGCCCGGCTTGAATACCAAGCTGGCCGTACTGAGTACCGAGACCGCCAATGCCCTGAGCGATCTGAGCGGCCTGCTGAGAGCCTTGAAGCCCCAGGCGCCCTGCCGCTTCGGCGCCGGCCATACCCATCTGGGCTTGACCCTGACCAAGCTGGCCATATTGCTGAGCCAGTTGCCCGGCAAGCTGCTCCGCGCTGATGCCCATCTGAGCGGCCCGCTGGGCAATGTCTGCCTGGGCAGTAGCACCGGCCATGCCGAGCTGACCCGCCTGCTGGGCAAACTGCCCGGTGAGCTGGGCGGCGTTCATGCCGGTGGTGGCGGCAAGCTGCTGGATGTTCATGCCCGTCTGCGCTTGGGCTTGAGCATTGGCTGCCGCAAACTGCTGAGCGGAGAGCCCCGTCCGAGCCGCCATTTCGGCGCCAGAGAGCCCAAGCTGACCCGCTTGAAGGGCTCCGGTCTGAGCAAGCTGCTCTGCCGAGAGCCCAAGCTGACCCGCGGTCTGAGCAGCCTGCTGACGCTGCGCCGCAAGCGCTTGAGCGTTTCGAGAGGCTTGGTCGGCAGCCGAGAGGCCGAGCTGACCCGCCTGAAGGCCGCCGCGCTGGGCAAGCTCCTGAGCCGATAGACCAATCTGGCCTCCCTGCAATGCGGTTTGCGCTGCAAGCTGTTCTGCGGACAGACGCTGAGCACCGCCTTGGAGGAGTCCGGCTTGCGCCAACTCTTGGGCCGAAAGTCCCGTTTGCGCAGCAAGTTGTTCTGCCGACAGCCCGAGCTGTCCAGAAGCTTGAGCTTGCTGAGCGGCGAGCTGTTCCGCCGACAGCCCCAAGCCGCCAGCAGCCTGCGCTGCGCGAAGCTGAGCTTCCGCACCCTGGGCACCCAAGGCCCCCGTGAGCTGAGCCGCTTGCTGGGCCCGGCCCTGCTGCGCCTCAAAGGCGGCCTGAGCCCGCTGCGCAGCGGTTTCAAAACCCTGAGCCCGGAGCTGAGCCGCGGTCCGCGCTTGCTGCTCCAATACATTCCGCTGAAGCTCTGCTTCCTGAATCCCTTGTCGCGCGCCGCCAAAGGCCCCGGCGCCCACTGCTTGGGCCCGTTGTCCTTGAGCTGCGATATCGCCTTGGCGACGGATGTCAGACAGCGCTTGGTCAATGACCTCCTGCTGGTACGGGCTCATGAACTGAGAAACAGAAGTAGGATCGTACAGAGCCGTGGTGCCGGCCAGCCCCGCAATACCTTGTTGGGCGGTAGCCGCCCCCATGCCGCCTGCGGCCTGAAGCTGCCGGGCCGCTTCTGCGGTGATGCCCCGGGCGCCAGAAACAGCTTGTTGTGCTTGCTGAGCTGCCGTACCGGCTGCGCCGCGAGCGCCTAAACCGGCCTGTTGAGCTACGCCCTGAGCCCCGGCTGCCGTACCGGCCAAGCCGGCTTGTGTTCCAAGGGCCGCGGCCCGTGCTTGTTGTGCCGCCGTATCCAGACCAAGCCCGGCCTGGATGGCTTGCTGAGCTGCCCCGCGCTCCGCGGCCTGAGTGGCAGCGCGCGCTTGATCGGCTGCGGTAAGCCCGCGCATGGAAGCAACGCCAAGCTGCTGGGACAGGGTGGGGATCGCTTGGCCCATGGCCTGCTGGGCCTGGGCCACGGACTGGCGAGCCCGTTCGGCGGCCTGCTGCTGGGCCGTTTGACCGTACTGAGTTTGGCGCGCAGCGTTGATCGCTGCGGTGCCTGCAATGTCCTGAGCGCCAGTGGTGGCTTGTTGCAGAGCGCGCGCTTGCGCCGTTCCAACATCAAGGCCGCCAAGCATGGCTTGCCGGGCAACGTCTTGCGCTGCGACGCCCGCGGCTCCAAGGCCTTCCTGGGCGGCGCCTACTTGACCGGTAATGGCCCGCTGAGCGGCCAGCATGTCCTGACCACCAATGTCAGCAAAGGTCCGTGCGCCGAGAGCCGATTCCGTGAGCCCCGCGAGAGCCTGAGCGGTCCGCGTGTCGCCTCGCGCCAAGGCGGCAGCAATGTCCCCCTGGGTAGCTTCGATCTGGGGCCCTATGGTCCCGAGAGCACCCTGATAGGCTTGCATGGCTTGCTGTTGGTAAGGGGTCGCGCCTTGCATGATGCCGCTGAGCTGCTGCGCCGCCCCGCCAAGGCTTTCTCCGGCAGCCGTCAGGTACGGTTGATAATCCCCAATGCCCCCAGCAGCTTGCTGGAGTGCGCTTTGCTGAAGATTGGAAAGACCGGCGACTTCATAGCCGGGAAGACCGGCCGCCTCGCGCAGGGAAAGCTCCCTTGCACGTTGCATAAGCGCAAGGCGTTCTGCCTCAATTCGAGGGTCTTCACGATAGATGGTTGTTTGAGTCTCGGCCATTAGGCAACCCTACCTCGGCGCTCAAGATCACGCATCACGCTGTACATGTTCTTGATTCCCCGGTCCATGGAGCCATTGCCCAAACCGCGCACGGCGTCCTTAGTCATAACGAATTCGCCCGGCATCAAAAGTGCTCGAACGCTGTCTTCATCCGGGGTGCCTTCGTAGGGCATGATGCCGCCATTGCGGCGCGGATAAACTTCACCGCCTTCGGCGGCGGTCATGTCAGGAATGTTCGGCGGCGGGGTATATACCGGTGGCGTATACCCGCCAGGAAGCCCGTAATACTCTGGATTCGCAGCAAGAAGATCGAACCCGGTGTAATCATACCCAATAGTGGGCATGGGTTGCTCAGGAGTTTCAAAGAAACCGCCGGCGTACAAGCCCGCACCAGTGACCGCGGCCAGGGGCCCATATTTAGACAAAAGGCCCGGCTGAAGCTGCCGGGTTGCTGACGCTAAAGCTTCCGAGTAAGAAGCTCCTTTATCCAGGGCCGCAGCAAACTCTGGAGAGTTTTGAAGCTGTGTTTCCGTAAGCATGTTGCGGCTGGGGGACAAATAATCTTTGTAGAAGTTCTCCACCGGGTCGGGGATAAACTTCCGAATGAAGCTTTGCTGCGCCTGCGCGGGTGCCGTAGCACCACCCGCCGAAGGCGCTGCGGCAAGGGTGCGGTCCAGAGGCATAGCCGAGGCGCCCGCGCCGGCTTGCGCCGCCCGGGATGCTTGAACCGCATCAGCCAGCGTTTCTCCGCCCGTCGGAGTCGGAGCTGCCGCCTGAGATACGCCCGCTGCGCCTGCCCCAGAAGTGGCCGAAGGAATGCTGATAGAGCCCACTCCGGCAGACGGAGTTGGGGGAGCCGTGGTAAAGGGCTGAGAAGAAGTAATCGTGCTGCGAATGGTGCTCGGTCCGCCGCCAGCTCGGGCCAGGGCCTGCTGCACCGTCTCACCGGGGCGCATGGAAATCACACGGCTAACACCCGTGGGAGCACCCGCCGCGCCAGGGGTGAAGGTAGTGGCCGGGGCTCCCGGTACAGAACCTGCTCCAGCAAGGGGCTGAAGCTGGGCATCCAAGGCGGCAGAGACTTGCTGCGTGTTGGCAAGATTCTGCTGCGCCACCTCGGTAGCTCGGTCAAATACCGGGACCGCGTCTTCCACAGGAGGCAGCGTCGGTTGGGCCGCGGCCCCCGCTCCGGCAGCCCCTGCCGTCGGGACATAGCCCGTGAAGAGGTTCCCGGCTCCAGTCAAGCCACCGCCGGTCAGGGTCGAGCCCAGGCCAGACGCGGTCTGCGCAACACGGCCCCCGAAGCCCGAAACAGCCTCTTTGACGCCGCCCGTAAAGGTGCCGCCCGTAGCAGCGCTTCCAATTCCTTTCAAAATGCCGCCAGTGGCCCCAGAGATTGCAGCAGCTTTGAAGGCATCCTTCAGACTGCCACCTTGAATCAGGCTGGCGATACCAGAGCCCAGAGCTGCACCAAAGACTGGTCCGAGGGGCGTGAACGACAAAGCAATAGGCAGGATGACGCCTGCGGCCTTCTTGAGGAACTTACCGACCTTCTTAAAGGCTTTCTTGACGCCCTTGAAGAGCTTCTTCAAGAAGAATTCGGGCATCCCGGTTACAGGGTTAATGCTGTTTTCCGACGAGCCGACGACATAACGATCCGGGTCTTCAATGCCCCGAGCCCGAAGATCGTCAAAAATGGATTGTTTTAGCGTCGGATTCTCAGCAATAAGCGCTGCCGGGATGACAATTTCCCCGGTCTGAACGTGCGCCAGGGTGTTGTCGCCGTAACGGCCATAATCGGCCATGCGGGCAGCAACTTCTTGGAAATTAGCGATACCAGACTGGCCGAAAGCGCGCTCAGCATCCTCGCGGTCCATGCGCTCAATTTCATCGTCGTCCACGATGAAATCTGCGATACCGCCCTCCGGCACCACAAATTCTTCAAGCTCTTGATATGCCGGTTCTGCCATCACGCTGCTCCGCCAGAAATGCCTTGAGGCATAGTGACTTGAATCAGTGTACTGCGCTTTTCAGACCCCGTCCACGGATTACCGCATACGGGGCAATTGCCGTTGGGGTAGCTCAGAATCTCTTCTGGCGTATCCACCTCGTTCGCGCAATTTGCACACTCCACCTTGTCGGTGCTGCTAGACGGCAGCCACTTGCTGCCATCCCGCATGGTAATAACCGTTTGATCGCTCATGGCGTAGACACCGTAACCGTACCAACGCCGCCAGAGCTGCTAGAACCCACCACATGCGGGATGTTGGCTTGTGTGATCTTTACCGTGCCGTCCACTTGGAACAGCGCGCCGTTTTCTAATCCAAAATCGTTGTTTTGCAGGGCCGTCAGGGTGATCTGCGTGGACCGAGACGGGCCCGGGTTCTGAACCTGCTCAAGAAATACGGAGAATGCTCGAACAATCTCCGCAAGATAGCGCTGGTCATACTCCCGAGGCGGGACCGGGAACTGAGGCTTGACGACCTGCTGAGCCATTAGCGGCGCCCATCCTGCCTGATGTCAATGCGAGGGCTGCCCAAACGCCACTTCACCCCCAGGGCATCAGACTGCAAGCGCAGAGCAAAGCTCCGCCCTCGAAGGCGCACATGCACCTGATCGGTGAACTGCTCCACCGGCACCGTGGCCGAGCGCGTGACCGTTGAATCGTCCGTGGTCGTGTAAGCAGCGCCAGGGAAATTGCGCGTCTTGAGCACAAAGTCCGCAGCCGGAGACGCTGCATTAGAACCCTCAAAAGTGATGTCAGGGATCAAGCGGCGGATGAAGGCAAAGGTTTCACCGTCCCCAATATCAATCTGGCTCGACTCAATGTAAGCACTAATGGCCGTCGCAGGGCTGGTGCTCCCGTCGTCATTGCCCAGCTCATGCTGGTATAAGCGCCCATCCGAGCTGGCCGCAATGGGATTTGAAACAATGCCACGATCAAGCCACGCCGTGCGGGCCATGGTGCCGTAGGTCCAGACGTTTTCCTGATAGTTAAAGGTAACGTAGCGGTCGATGTTGTCCGAGCTGCCAGAAGGGTAGAACCACGTGATTTCGTTGAAAGACGAATTCAGCGCTGCCATGACTTTTTCGGCCTGAGCATCGTTGAAGTCGTTGAAAACGTAAGACTTTACTGAGCACGGAAGTTTTTGCACTTGACCGGTGTAGACGTAAAACTCCTCCAGCCCCATCCAGTAAACGGCGTCGTCCACCGCTTTCGCGGCGTTCGGACCCATGATGGTCGTGTTCTCAGAAATCTGGTTAATGCCAAAGGTAAAGGGCGGGCCCAGGTACTGCATGGCATGAAGACTGACGTCCGTAAACACCAGCACCTGCTGGCGCGTCTCCACCGCACACACAATCTCCGAGCCAGAACCAATGCGCAAATCACCCGCCGTGTTCGTCGCCGTCGCTGCCCAGGTCGTCGGGCTCTCCTGATCAGAGAAACGAATCAACAGAGGGTCTTGCACCCCAATGTTGTCCTGAGGATCGCAGCCAAAGACCAAAATATGCCGGTCGTTGTCGGAAACCAAAACCTGCTTGGCAATGGTCGGCGTCGTCGCATCCGCCCCGGCCAAGGCCGAAAGGGCTACCCCGCGAGCAAAGGGCGCGCTGCTCGTAGACTTGTCCCAGTAGTAAATCCCGCCGTCCCGGGCATTGAAGATCAAATCTTCGCCAAAGTTGTCGGAAGACCAAAGGCGAAGCGTAGCGCCGGCAACCAAGAGAGAAGTGCCCGAGCCCCACGTGCCACGGCCCCAGGTTCCCGCACCCCAGCCGGTGCCCACCACCGTAGTGTCCAGACCCACGTTGATCTGGTAAGCGCCCACAACAGAGGCCCCGCCGTTGCCCGTATCACTGGCGTTTGCCGTGACCGTGGCCCCCGAGGTGTCCTTTGCCGTGATCGTGTAAGTGTTGGCGGTCAGGATTTCAACGATCTGGTATTCCTGATTCAGAACATCCGCCGTGATTAACCCGCCAAGGCTCACGGCGCCAGAAAACGTCACAAAGTCGTTCTCAAGAGCGCCGTGGTTGGAGTCGGTGACCGTAAGGATCGAGCTGCCGTCCGTGGCCGCAAAGGTGACATCCCCCGCCGCGGTGGTTTCACGGATCGGGGTGATGTCGTTATAGGCCCCGCCTTCCTCAATGTAGAATTTGAGGTGCGTACCTAAGCCGATGTATTGGTTGCCGTCGAGCGCTACAAAAGCGTGTAGGTTCCGGCAAGACCCCAGAAAAGTGTTGGTGGACGTTGCGATCCATCCACCAATCTTCTCCGGCACTCCAAAACGGAACCGGACCATATCGCAATCGAACCATCCACCCTCGTTTGAATACGAGGTGGTTTCGCGATTAACGCCGGGCCTGTATTGGAGTTTTTGCAAGGGCATTTACATAACCTGCGCCTGGGGTTCCGGTTCCGCCTCAGCCGGCGTTTCCACCGACTGAATCAACATGTTGGTAAACACGTTCTGCGCAGCCGTCACCTGATCCAGTTGAAAGCGGATGCCCTCCGCCTTCGTTTGCAGGTCACGAATCTGATTGATCAGATACTTCTGCTGATCACTAAGGCTCTCAGCATTGTACTCCTGACCGTTGATCGTAACTACATTGCTTTGCTCGGTCATAAAGGCTCCCGTTTTATTCCGTATCGTCAGCGTTTTTGTTCTTGCCAAAATTCCCGGCGATGGTGTTCAGCACCCGCAGGGCGAGGCTGACGTACTTGTCGTCGGTCTTGGTGGGGGTCAAGGCCGTGATGGCGGTCGCGGCGGTGACCAGGGCCGTGATGGCGTTAAGCCACCCGGGCAGCGCGTCGAAGATGGCGAAGAAGGTATCCATTACCACGGCACTCCATCAGCGGTCGTGGGGTTCTTCTGCGCGTCGATGTTGGCTTGTAGCGCCGCCTCGGTTGCGTCCTTGTCCACGCCGTCAGCCCACACCCAGCCAAGCACGGTCGCTTCCGTAAGGCTGTCGTAGGGCACAAAGTCCGGGCTAGAGGCGTCGTAGGTGAAGCCACAGGTGCCGTAGCTGGACGCGGAGAAGGTATCTTCCCCAACGGTCTCAGAGGCCGTGCAGCGCCAGTGGGCCACGATAACGCCCCCGTCGGAAAGCTCGCGCTCAAGGGTCGAGATGGTCCAGTTAAACATTCTGTGCCTCCATGTGCGCCGCGTAGGCGTCGATTACGTCTTGGGTGTGAACTGCAGCACACACTGCTTGCACCTTCGCATCCTCGGCGCTGTAGTCGTCACCGGGGGCCACAACGTGGCGATGGAAAGACCGGCTGATCTCCTCGCCGTCGCGCTTAATCACGGTGGCCGTGCGAACTTGAACGTGGCTGAAGTCGCCCACGATCTCCACCTTGTCTGCAAAACTTTCTTCGGTTAATGCCATTGTGTTTCTCCTTGGTCCGCCTCAATCGTCCGAGTGAGGTAATTAGCCCACATGATAAGTAAAGCTTAAAAAAATATCTGCGTTACCAGAAGTCGCCGCACTAACTGTAATTTTAGCTCCAGATTTTGCTTCGTCTTGCTCTAAAAATTGCAGAGCCGTACTTCCATTATTTAATTCCGCACAAATCCCCTTCGTGGTGGTTATCAAATTAGTTGCGATGGGGATATATACCTCCGAATTTGTTGTCACAGGTGGCGCAAAAGGAAGTCCCGTAATTCGTAAACCAGCCCCTGCCGTCAGTCCTGTTGTGTCAAGATTAAGCAAAGCAGCACGAATATGTACTACTTGTCCTATTTTTGTATAAATAGCGCTTATAGCAGTAAGGCTTCCTGTATTTGTACCGTCATCAACTCCCGGCGTCCAAGTCCCCTCCTCGTAATCGTCCAGCAGATTCGCCGCACCCGTGCCGCCGAGGTAGACGCCGCCGGAGAGGTAGAGGTTGCGCCAGCGCGCAGTGGAAAGCCCCAAATCTTTTGTGCCGTTAGCGAAAACGCCCGTGCCAGTAACAGGGACTATGCTATCCGTGTTGGTGCCGCCAATTCCTGTCCCGCCTGATCGGGGGTCTAGGTCTATATAGGAGACAAGGCCAGAGACAGACCCAATCGACCCCACCGTGGTGCCGTCTTTATTAAACTCAAGGATGCTCCCATCATTGGTAGTGCGGTTGAGGCGCATGACCCGATCACTGTCAGTAGTAACCTCAACCGCCTTGCCTGCTTCGTAGACAAAACCTTCGGTGTTGAAGGTTGTTACTGTCTTCCCGACCAGCAGGTTGCCGCTGGCGTCGATACGGGCGCGTTCGGTATTATTGGTGCGTAATACATAAGGCTGATTTGTAAAACTTCCAGAATAAGCACCCGTTGCATTTGCGCCTACAACCGCAGTAATGCCAGAACTCTGCTGGAACGAAGAATAAGTATCACTACTTGTAGAAGCTACTACAAGTTTTTCCCCACCAATTAGTTGAGATGTAGCACCCACCAACAAGTTGCCGCTGGCGTCGATGCGCATGCGTTCGTTGCCGTTAGTAACAAATGTATAAGGCACATTTGTCAATGTTCCTGTAGCGGCATTGCCACCTGTCCAGCCAAGATATATTTGATTAGTCCCATCTTGCAGGCGAATTCCATTGTTTCCGCTAACCGTAACATCTACTTTGTAAGTGCTGCTAGACGTCCCCACCAGCAGGTTGCCGCTGGCGTCGAGCGTCATTTTAGTAGCCGCCGCATTGCGGGCATCGTTTTGCGTTTGGAAGTTTAAGGTACCAGACGATAAACGAATCTGATAATTTTGGTCAGTTGTATCATCTTCGTTAAACAAGATCGTCGGAGACGTGCTTTGAATTTCAACGCCCAAAGAGCCTGCGTCGTCTACAATCAACACCGCTCCGTTTGCATCCCCGGTACCAACTACTTCAAGTTCAGCGGCAGGCGAATTCGTCCCAATCCCGACGTTGCCTGATCCATTTAGAACCAAATTAGCCGTTGTGCCATTATCAGTAGACCAAAGAATTTTCCCGCCAGTTGTCCAGTGATATGCGTCACCAGCAACAGTGCCATTGATGCCTTGATTTGTTGAGGCTGCTACGTTTAATGCTGATTTTGTTACAGATCCTGATTGAAGCGTGATGCCACTATTAGTAGTGGTTAGAGCCGTTGTTGTCGTTGTTCCGTTTACATCAAGCGCCGTGGCAGGCGAACTCGTCCCAATCCCGACGTTGCCGTTTAAATCCAAAGTAAACTGCGGATTTGTTCTTGCGTTAATTCCGTTTGTTGCAATATTTAGATTGCCTGTTGAAGAACGATAATCAAAAGTTGCACCTCTTGCATCTCCTTCAGAAATTGTAAGCTGTTCTTGTGATGCTTTTACGGAT
>Ga0208645_1000293_pt1 | contig 59739 bp, 77 predicted proteins | sample VirMetDEL_Sep_01_FD_184519 | JGI IMG/M metagenome (GOLD analysis project Ga0208645, IMG submission 184519) | Aqueous microbial communities from the Delaware River and Bay under freshwater to marine salinity gradient to study organic matter... | ecosystem: Environmental > Aquatic > Marine >... | reverse complement strand
TGATCGTGCTCACTCCGAGTGCCGAATTGGGCTACACACCTGTGATGCCGGACGGTTGCCCCTATGCGGACTACAAAATTTGTCACATCGAACGCTGTGCCGAGACTTCCTGTCTTCCGAGGTGCATGGTTCACGAGATGTCCGGTGACTTGGATGAGACGGACGGCTCCCTGTATATACCCCTAGAAGCCCCTCACCGGCTTCCGTTCCCTCGGATTACGCGAAAAGAGCTGACTACGTTCGACGCCGAAGTCGAATACGCTCGAGTGATAAGAAGTCGATGCGACAGCTGGAAGGCTTCAGGCGATCCCATCAGTGCGATGCAGAAGCCTAGCGACAAGTTCCACGAACTGCTGCCCGGTCTCTGGGCCCAAGTGTTAAAGGAGGCGGGGCTGCTTAGGTAGCTTGCCCTTGGCGTGACTGGCTCTCCAGTGACCGCCCCACATAGTCACTATGGCACGAGACCCGTTCTCGTAGGTGACGATGTGGCTGACCGAGTGTGAGTTCGGCCCCTTCATGTAAGCGAAGTTCAACGAGCACGCGCCTGCCGAGAACACGTTGTCTCGGATGGCTGCGGTATGGTCATGGCCCTTGTTGATCGGGCGGCCCAGCTTCGTGAGCGATCGCGTAGAGCCTCGAGAGCCGTTCGGCCCCAAGTCTCCGTGCAGACCGTTCTCGATACCATGGACCAGGAAGCTCTCGTCCAGTGACAGGAACCGAGTGTCCTCCGGACAGCCTGCGTCTCTCAGGGCCCAGTCCAGAATGTTGAAGTCCTCGTCTCCGCGATCTATCGCGTCGAGCAACTCGTACTGCAGGCGCACGAACGTCTTCGCGTTTGTCGGGTCCTTACGGAAGTCCGCCTCGTTCAACCAACGGTCGAGGTGGCGGTCGTGGTTGCCTGGGACGATGACTGTCTCGCAGAAGTCACGGCGAGCCTCCCTCAGGAACTCGGCCGTCTCGTCTATCTCCTCTTGCACCGAGTTCTCGGCCATGGCCTGTTTAGCGTAGGTCCGATGGAAGTCACGCTCTTCGTGGTGACCACGGGACCGCATCGAGAACACGTCTCCTACGAACTGATGACGTGGTTCGAGCTCGTCCACCATGCCATCTTGGCCCCAGCAGAGCTCGCGAACCCACTCGTCCATCTCAGCGACGTGACCGTCACCCCAATAGATCGAAGCGGTCACGTTCTGCTTGGTGACGAAGCCTGCCTGTACACGTAGGCCCTGACAGCCCTCGGGACCAACGTCCATGATGCTGTCATCGTCCGCGATGGTCAGCTGACGTACGAACCAGTTACCCGCTGCGTCCACTTCGACGAGCAGAGCTCCGTAGGTGTGCTTCTGTTCGGCCAAAATGCCCGCGCGCTTCTGAATGTAGTTCCGCTGTGTCACGGTGCCGGTCGAGTAGTTGAACTTCGTTGCCTCGTCAGCCATTGAGGCAACGCTCTCCATTGCTATCTTGGAGTGGGGTACGATGTTCGACTTGCGTCCGTTGTAGTCCTCGAAGGCAGTCAACGGGTGTCGCGTCGTCGGCAGTATGTTCTGTTCCCCGCACCATACGAGACCGGGAGCGAGCTCCACGCTGCGGTCGACGATGTAGCGTTCAGCTTCGGGGGCGTACCAGAGGCTCTCGTGAGTTCGGCGCCGATCGAACGTGCCTCTCTTCACGGCCTTCGGGCCGTACGCGTTCATCTGATAGGAGAAGGTTCCGACCATCAGCTCACAGGTCGCGTTCTTGAGGCCGTCGTACCAGTCACGCAGCGCGACCAGGTTGTTGAACCCCGGGTGCAACCTCGTGTTGTTCTGGATTGAGGTCAGAATGTACCGGGCGACGTGGCCCTTCTTGGGCAGCTTGAGAGCCTCGCTCTCCGTCGCCTCTATCTGGCCGTCAGCCACCTTGCCGAGCGTTATGCCGAGCCTGGCCTGAGCCATTCGCAGTCGGTCGTTGTAGGTCTGCCGCTGGAGCCCTCGAGCCCTAGCGGCTTCTGACTTGTTTCCCTCGCAATCGAAGTACGCCTGTACGTCTAGCTCGAGCTCTTCCTCGCTTACATTCCGTCTCGCCATGTCTTTTAACCTCCCGCGCCGGTTACCATCTCCTTGAACCCGATCCAGAGAGCGGCCATTATGCCGGTCACGGCCAGGCCGATGAAGGTGAGGGAGCCCTTGCTCTTGACCCCCTCCATTGTCTTGCGCCAGTTCCGCAGGTGCATTAGGTCGGCCTGGAACTGGTTGTCCGTGATGAGTTGCCGCATCTCCCTCAAGGCCAGGAAGTCGCGCTGCGCCTCTAGGGGCTGAGTGTGATCAATGCCCAGCTGGGTCAGAGTGTCCTTGACGGCACGCTCTGCAGCCTGAGCAGCAATCCGCTCTAGCAGCGCCTGGTCTTTGAGGGTTTCAGTCGGCATGGGGTCACCCTTTCTCTTGTGCGAGGCCTCTGCGGAGGTCCTCGTAGTAAGCAATCAGTTGACGTCCACACCGCGTCTTTGCCAGCTCGCTCTGACGGAGCCTGGCTATGACCTCTGCAACCTTCGCGTTGTTCCACTCGTCTTCCTTGGGAAGTGCGACCGTAGACGCGAAGCAGTTCTTGATGTGAGTAGGCACCGGCGGCAAATCGGGCTTGACCGGAGGCGCAGCTCTCATAGAGGCACAACTTGCCAGGAGCAACCCGGCGAGTAGTGTAAATGCGATCTTACTTGATGTTGCGTAGCGCATCAGTGACGTCCTTTCCTAGACATACTTGCCCCGCAGCCTCAGCTTTGCGAGCCGCGTCTATTGCGGCTTGAACCGCTTTGCGGGCTTCGGCCTCGGACAGCTCAGCTTCTTCGGCTCGACGTTCGGCCCCCTTTACGGCTTCGCGGACGACTTCCCTCTGTCTCAGCAGCTCTTCGAGCTTGAGCCGTTCGACCCGCAACTCGCACTGCTGACGACCGTTACCAGCCGCCCAGGCGTAGAACCAGGCTAGGAGAAGCAGCAACGCTCCCACTCCCACCCCGAAGCGGACTAGCTTCGACGACCAGGTCGTCGCAAGCCATCCGCCTATAGCTACCATGCTCAACATTAGGCTGTCTTCCCTGACTGGTGGTCCTCAAGGCGGGCCATTAGAATGCCGCGACCGAAGTACGCGAGAGCGACGAGCGCGATGACGGCAAACACCCACCAGTTCTCAGAAGCAAACTCTAAGACCGGTTGAATATAATAGAAGGCGGAGCTCAAAGGCTCAACGTTGTCTGTGATCGTCTCGAGCACCCCGGTCTCTTGAGCGGTTTTGCCTGCCGCCACGACTACGGCGCCGGTGGCAGCCGTATCTTGCAACGTCTTTGCCTTCGACGCAATGCGAGAACGCTCGCTCAGTTCGCTTGCCGAAGTCGTTATGCGTTCCTCCGAGACTACCGCAGCGGCAGCAACAGAGTACAGCTCGTTCTTAGTCTTCGGTCCGACAATGCCGTCCGGTTTGAGACCGCGTTCAGCCTGGAATGCCATGACGTACCGGCGTGTAGCGGGGCCGAAGTCTCCATCCGGCACGACCGGGTAGCCTAGCTCTTTGAGACGCGTCTGTATCTGGCGGACGAGGCTCGAACGATGGTCTCCCAGTCGCACGACGTCGTCGCCTTGAGGGCGCTGTTGGCGTGAGCCCCCATATTTCTTATATGCCTCGGCCATCTTGACGTCGTAACGATTGCGCTTGTACGCCGGTCCGTTGTAACCGCGAGCAAAAGCGGCCCAGCGAAGGTCACGCAACTCGTCGTCCAGGCGAGCAGACTTGATGAAGCCTACCATCGCTCGCACCTGACCAATTACCGTGTGGCAGTCGTGCCACATCTCGAAGACGGTCTTGTACCCGCACATTGCGTAGTTCGAACCCATGACCTGCCCGACGCCCATGCTGATAGACTTGAGGGCTGCTTCCTCGTCGATGGCCATGGCCCGAGTTAGCATCTCGTGACGCTTCTTCATGGAGCGGGAGTTCTTGACGGCTCCCATCTTTGGGTGCGCAAGGCCGGCACGACGTGCCTGGTCACGCTTGCTTTTCGGCAGGTGACGCCAAAAGTGGTGCCCTTCGAAGCGGATCATCACGTATCCGTGTACCAGTCCGTCCTGGATGCCGTCGATCATGTCGACGACTTTGCCTTCCGTGTCGGCTACGGCCAAGAGCGCGGCCGACTCATACCCGTGGCCGACGGCTAGACTGCGTAGCTCCTGTTCGATCTCTTTACTGAACATTGTGGGGAGTCTCCTTTTAGGGTCAAGACGATGGTGCCGATGCTGTCACATAATGCAAGGCTACGCGAACCTCACCTCCAGTGAAGTTCGAGCCGTTCGCGGTCAGTATGACGGGAGTATTGGCGTATACGGCCGTGGGTCCTATGACGCCTACGTTCGTCGAACCGGCTGCGATACCTAGTGAACCTCCGAACTTGTTGAGCTCACCCGTTATGCCGCAGTCAAACGACGTCGCACCCGTGACGGCCGTTACGACGCGTACGGAAGCCGCCTGAATGATCGATCGGTTGGGGAAGCTGATGGTGCTCGTCGTTGATGCACCCGACACGGTGAGCAGCTCGTCGACCACCGTAATGCCCGTACCCGCGCCATTCGCCGTTACAACTTGAGCCGCGAGGTCCGTGACCGCGTTGACCGGGGCCCAGGAGCTGCCGTTCCAGAAGACGAGCAGTTGCTCGTCGACCACCCAAGCAAGGAAGCCCGCCTTCGGAACAATCTTTGTCCAGGCACCGTTCGTGTAGTAAAAGATGTTGAAGTCGCTTCCGACCCACGCGCCCGCGGCACCGGACGCCGCGATGTACCGGTCCCCCTCGCTGGGTGAAGCCGGTGGAGTGGCGAGGTCGCGATCGATGACGGCTAGCTGCACGAGGGCGTCCAGCATGATGATGGCGTCGTTGTGGGTCAAGTGCTTCTGGCTCTGTGCCGCTGACATTAGCGGCAAGAGCAGGTGGTTAGTATCGGCCATTATGTCGTGCTCCTTGTGAAGAACATTCCCTCCAACTCAGGTCCGTAGGCTCCGTACTCGGTGCCGTACTGACTGACGCGTAGGAAGACGTCTGCCTTCGTTGTTCCATGGTCGGCGGTCTGCATGGCTGCAGTATAGGTGAAAGAGGGAGAGGTAAGTACCTCTGTCCGCAACAGGGCCCCGCCAGTGTCGTCATACACTCTGAGGCGGTACTCTTCGCTCTCCTCGTTGAGTGGAACCTCGTTCTGTTCCCAGTCGTCTCCACCTAGACGGGTTCTACGCTTCCAGGAGATTGTCAAGTCATCGTTTGACGTATCAAGCTGCAGTCTCATATCGCAAGGCGAATAGGGCCGGAAGCCTGCGATCGTGCTCCGACGAGTACCCTCTACGAAGCGATCGTCATCGGTCGGTACGGTTATAGGGCCCCAGCGATAAAGCGTGTCGTTCGTTGCCACGTTGCGGCTAACCTTAAGGGCTTCCACTGAGACAGTGTTAATGAAAACGACTCGGGTGTCGACAGGATAAGGGTCTCGCATCACATGTTCGGTGCCGAGCTGCCCGCGTATCAGCCCTGTCAGACGATAAACGCCCGAAGACTGCAGGTCCGCGTTGGCAAACTGCACGACCTCCCACTCGGAGGTAACCGTGTTCTCGATGGCGACGGCGTTTGTGTTGCTCAGTAACAGCTGCTCCTCCGTCAGTGACGAGAGACCGCCGCTCAGCATGTTGACGTAAATCTCACCGTTGCGATCCCAGGCGTTTGTCGGTCCGGTGAAGAGTTGACCGCTTAGAGCGCCCATCGTCGTCCTGTTCGCCACGGTCTGCACGGGCGAAAAGCCTCCGGCTCCATCGCTCTGTAGGACCGCTACGCCGCCCGGCCATGCTCCGTCACTGGCGCCTGCCGCCAGCCTCATAGAGTACGGCAACAGCTCATCCTCAGACACGAGAGGCAGGTTCATGAAACGCAACACCACCTGAGGTGTGAGGTCAGTCACTATCGGCAGCTTGAGGTCGGTCTCGTAGCGGGGAGACGACAGAATGGACAAGTCAAAGCCGACGAACTCCGCACGACGCGCGATGCCGTCGTCGATGTTTGACACCTGGCCAGTGACCGAGCGATTGCCTACTGGCACTCGGACCAAGTCACCCGCGTCGAGGTACATGTAGCTATGAGGCAAAGCGAGCTCGCCCTTTTCACGTGCAGCCCATGCCTTGAACAGCAAAGAGGTCGCGAGCGCGCGAGCCTGGCCGTCGCTCCAGACGAGAGGGAAGTCTACGGCAATTTGGTTTTGACTAGTGCCTGTGCCCTTGTGTCCGTCGATTGAGGCGGCCTGATAGTTGTTGACCTCGTCGAGGTACGAGACGTTTACCCGCTTAGGCAAATCCGTCTCTTGACCGCGTGTCACCGTGACCGGGGCAGTCGCGTCGCCTATCAACACGAGGTCGTCAAGCGGTAGCTCCGTAGACTTCTGGTTGATGTCCATGACGAACTTGATCTTGCCCTCGCTCTCGAAGCCCTTGAACTGGTACGCCGTCGATAAGGCCTCAATGATGTCTCGAGCCGACATGCTCGACGCTATCAGCAGGCCTCGAACCAGAGCTTCTGGCCCGTACAGACCCTCGACGTCTATCTGACTGTCGGCTAGTCCCGCCTCAAGGCATAGCTTCCTAACGAGACGAGGCAGCACGGCTCCATCGATACGACCTGACAACCAGTGCCCTAGCACCCACTGTGCACCGTCAGACCACACGTCGGTCCGTTTAGGATAAGCAGGAAACGGTCTTGCGTCCCAGGTCCAGATGAACATGTTTGCCGGATCGATCATTGCCCCGCCGTTGTCCCTCCAATATGCCAGGCTGACCTCAAGGTAGAGACGCTGTATGAGGTCGTCCCGTTGACCGCTTGAGTGATAAGGGAAGAAGCTCTCGGAGCTCTTAGGATCGTAGAACACGTTTGGTTGGTTCGTCGCCTTGTCGATCGCCGGCGCTCCTAGCTCGGTGAACCACACAGGCTTGCTTGAGGCAGTCCATGAAGTGCTACTGCTCACACGCGCCCCTCCCGGGCGATGATGGTGGGCGTTCTGCCACCAGTTGCGAATGTCCTTCTGGCGATATATCCAGGGCTCGTTCGCAGGATCACCGTCTGTGATCGTCGTCCGCACCTGGTTGTTACGGTCAGCCGTAGAGGCATAGAACCAGTCGTAATACTCTCCCCCCTCAATGTTACTGGCCAGGTAGTCCTTGTCATATATCGAGACAGGGCCGTTGACGGCGTCATAGTCAAGGTGCCCCGCACCGTCTCGCCAGTCCGATATTGGCAGGTAGTTATCGATGCCGATGAAGTCGATGTGAGGCGAAGACCAGAGGGGGTCCATGTTGAATATGACGTCGTTTGTCCCGTCGTTCGGGCGGTGCGAGTGATACTCGGACCAGTCGGCCGCGTAGCTCACCTTCACGTCGCCGGGTAGTATGGCCGATACGTCGGCGGCCAACGTGGCGAGTTGGGTCACGGCCGGATAAGTACCGGCGCCGGGGCTCGAACGCACACTCGTCAGGCCGACGAGCTCCGAGCCAATGACGAACGCGTCGTCTGCCCCCATGAGGTCGTCGAGCAAGTTGGCGTAGTGCAACACCATGGCCCTATAGCCCTCGGTGCGCGTGAACCAGTTGTTGACCTGGGTTGCCGCTGCAGCGGTCTGGTCCGGCGATCCCGCATAGCCCGGGGCCGGGGAGCACGTGATGCGTCCGCGCCAGGGGAACACGGCCTGCCCGTTGGAAGCCGCGTTGTCTGAATACGGATTGGGAAGGCTGTTGCCGGACGGCACGTCCATGAGGATGAACGGGTAGAACATTACCCGCTTACCGAGGTCGTTCTTGATGTGGGACACCAGCTCGCGGACCGTGACGTCTGACGGAGTGCCTCCGAATATGGGATTGCCTTCGGCGTCGTAGCTCACTAGCTCCGCCGTGGATCGGGTGTAGCCCGCAACTGCCCAGTCGGTCGGCTGTACGGACCTGTCCTGTCCCTCTACCTTCGGAATTACACGACACTCTCCGGCGCGGAGGTCCGTACCGAACCAAGAGACAACGACCGAGACCGCGTCAAGGTTCGGCTGTACCTGATCGAGTATGTCTAGCGACACCTCGACGTCAGGCTGGTTGAAGTTGTTGTGCATGTTCTCGGTGATCTTAGACGCGTCACCGGAGTTGTTCGACACGGACCGAGTGTACTTCTGTGTGCCGTAGATGTGCTCCCCGGTCGCGGGGATCAACTGCCAGGCCTCGCCGATGTTAGTCAGGTCGTCAGCCTCGTCAGTCTCTAGCGGTACAACGATCTCTGCCGTGATCTGGGGCATGCGGTTACCGTAGTCGGCCAGGGGGAGGTCCTCGAACACGAGATACGCGACGCCGCGGTAGGCGGGTACCTTGCCCGAGCCCTCAATCGCCTCGATGGTCGGGTCGGGCTGCTGGGTCTCTGAGCCCGGATAGAACTTGAAGCTGAACTTCGAGAGGTCAGTCTCGATGCTGTCAATCCACACACGTCCGAGATGCGCCATAGGGTTGCCGACCGCAAAGGCGACGGCAAACGAGAGGCTATACTCGTACGAGATGGTAGTGGTGGTCTGGGTAGGCCCGCCTCCCTTGCCACCGCTCTCCTGACTGTTGACGACCTCGGTCTCCTTGAACTGGGCAGTCCAGATGACCTGGCCACCGAGGCGGCACCTGCCGAATATGCGAGGAACAACCGCCCCCTCGGTCGACGTCGTCAACGAGAGTTCGGTCAGTCGGGGTCCTGTGTTTGTCGTGGTGGTGCCCGGAGTGAGAGCTCCGATGATGGCGCCGTCTATGAGGCTACCTAGCGCGGAGCCGATTGCTCCGCCGATCGGTCCGCCGATGGCTGTACCCACAGCTCCTAAGACGTATGTGGCCATTCGTGTGTCTCCTTCGGCTCAGTGGCCCGGAAACCTGAATATGCCAGCCACGCGCTTGTCCCAAATACCTACGCTAGTCTCCCGCACGCCAACACCACTATAGGCGTGGACCATGCTCTCGTCTCCAGAGAGGATGGCACAGTGCTTGGCGACGGCGCCGGGGGTGCGACGGAATACCAGCACGGCTCCGGGTTCCCAGTGTTTGTCTCTCGGCCTGACCACGAACCTCTTGTTCTCGGCCATGGCCACCAGTTCGAGGTTCCGGTACGCGGCCTCGAGGAGCGTCTCTCTCTTGGAGTAGTCGCCCCAAGTCTGTGTGTACGGAGGCGGTGCTTCCGGTTCGGCACCGTACAGCTCGCGCCACACTCCGCGAATTAGGCCGAGGCAGTCCGTTCCTGCCGCCTTCACGCTCTCTTGGTGATGGTACGGCGTTCCTATCCAGTCGCGAGCTATTTCTACAGGGGTCATCACTTCGAACTCGATGTCGTGCTAGACCCGGTGTTGCGAGCAGACGGGTCGGGGTTGCGGATGACTGCGTCGGAGCCTGGCATTGCCGGGAAGCCCCTGAAGTTAACGAGGTTGTTGAACTTCGTGGTGCACATGCCTACGGTCTTCTGACAGCCGGCCGTCACGTTGAAGTCCCATCCTGCTTCGATCTCGAAGGCCGGTGCGTTCCATAGCTCGATAGTCACCAATCCCGCGTCCTTGACGTGGGCCTTGACGTCGATCGACGTGCCCGACGCCGGGCCGGACGTCCAGGTGAGTATGCCCTGATCGAACCACTTGCTATCATATGAGGCTATGCCGGTAGCCGAGAACGACCGTGGGGAGTACACGGCCTGTACCTCGCCGGCACCCCGGAACGTTGACGCGGTTAGGTCGATCTTACAAGCCGCGTCGCCGACTATCGCGTCACACGTTCGCTTGAAGGTTCGCGTCTGCGTCTGCCCGAGACGGGTGCTGAGGCCTCGCAGCTCTGCAGAGAACGCCAAGCCGGTCCGTTGCGTCTCTCCCGTGTACCCGGTCTGCTTGAGTATCCTCTGAGACACGTCTGCCCAGTTCACCCAAAAGAGCTCGACAAACGCGTCATCATACTTGCCTGCTGCCAGGTCATCTTCGTTGAGCGTGTCGCTCGACAAGGCGCCGTCGACGTTTAGGTTGTCAACTGCGAGACCCAGACTATGTTGCACCTGAGTGGCCGTGAAGCCCGAGGACGCAAGAAACGTGGTTCCCGCAAACGTGATATCTTCGTCGTGTTCGGTAAAGCCCTGAACGATACCGTCCGTACGAGTCACCCGCCAGCAGTAGCACATGGTTGTTGCTTCGCCGTCCAAGTGGTCTTGAAGAGCTGCAGATAATTTCTTCACTACCTAGCCCCATCATTGCCGTAAACTGTTTGCCCCCAGCCTCCTGTAGAATTATAAGTCCGGTTAGACGTAGTAGCAGTTAGCATGTTCTTTGCCTGAATTGTCGCCCGAGCCTCTCCGGCAACAAAAAGATCATTAGAGGCATTGTTTACAATGTCTGCATTGTCAACATAAGCGTCGGAAAATCCGCCACAATATACTCCGTATCGCAAATTTCGCGAAATTAAAGCTCCTTGCGTCCAGACCTGAGCGCCGTTGAGTTTTAATGCATCTTGACAATGAGATATATACAACTCGGGGCTGCCTAAGGCCCCCGGGGCAAAAAGTTTTCCACCATAACGACCTTCAACCCCAGCCTCATTGAAACCTATGATACCTACTTTCCTAAACTGGCTTGAACCCGAATATCTGTCCCCCGTTTCAGAGCCTAACACAACTCCGTCGGCATTCACGTCTGCCGCTATTAAAAGGTTTTCAAAAGCATGGACCGGAGACACGAGAGCTAAAGCTTGTCCTGTAGGACGCAAACGCGAAGGCCAGTAGCTTTCCCAAGCACTAAGATCGGTAGAATACGTTCCAGTAAGATTAGAAGCAGTAGGCTCAGTGCCAGATACGGGAGCTCCTCTGAAAATAATCTGATTAGAATTAGCTGCGTCAACTACCAAACTTTTATAGATATGGTCTCCGGGCTTAAGATTTATTATGACTATTTTAGACGGTTCAATGCGAGAAGCCGAAACCGCGTACCAAATATCTTGTAGGTTGTTAAAAAGCACTCCGGTCGTGCCTGTTGGGTGTAAGTCAATTATGGAATTATCAGCTATATATGCGTCAACTGACGTATTCAAGGCTGGAGCGGTAAGGGTTTGTTCAGCCATTGCACCAATAGCGTCTGTAGACTCTCCAGAAAAATGCAGAGCGTCCTTCATTGGCATAAGTCTAGTCCGCAAAATTTTATGAATATCAGGTCTTTTGCCTGAAAGCAACTGCTTCGACCATATCTGCTTGTCTGACTTGCCCGCCAGGTTTGCTGTGCCCATTTCAACGTCCATGAACAACGAAAAACCCCGGACAAACCAGGGCTGGTTGTCAATCAGATCGTCGATGATGGCATCTAGTTTTATGTAATATTCGTCAAGGGGCATATTCGAGTCAGACTCCCCTTGCGCAAATAGAATGTGAGCCTTAGTGGCCCCTGCGAGACTAAGTGCGGCCGGTACGTCAGTTGTTAGCGGCGTCCACATGTTTAGCGTCGGAGCCGAGTTTCCCTGCAGAGGTTCGTGCCAGTTGTCAATCGATAAGCCCCCTTGCGCGTTGTCGACCACAATAACTTCGACGCCGTATTTTTCAGCAATACGATGCGCAGTAGTCAGGCCCATGTCCGCAGCGTCTGGCGTGTTAAAAAAGCCATAAGTTGCTTCGACTATCTGATTGTTAGGCTGATCATACACTTTGACTAGGGAGTTGTACGCAGTTATACCTCCCGTTTCCCCCTTACCGACGGCATTCGACTGCCCCATTTTTACAAGAATGACCCGCCAGACCCCATCCGCACAAATTTCCGCAAACCAGGGCATTCCTGAACGGTTTGCAACTAACTCCCATTCAGTGGGCACAAAAGTTGCAGTTGTCGTAAAATTTGGAGAGTCATTTGAAGGAGCATATATATTACCATTATAGCGTACGGTGAAAGCCGGATCATCGACGAGTAAACCTGCCCCGAAATCTACTGGCACTTTGTAAGTTGCATTCTGCCGAAGGTCTTGCAATACTCGCGCTGCATTTTTGACTACATTCCCGCTGCGTGTTGTAACCGTACCGCTGGGCTGCCCGGCGTTTGGTGTGTCTGCGGCGTCGTTGACAATCTTGCCCAGTGTGTTGGCGTCAACGTCAATGTTTTCTAGCCGAGTAGTCAATTGTTCTAATGTTACGGGCATGATAGCACTCCAGGATAGACCACGTTAACTGTGTTGTCGAGTTTGTTAGCCAAATCAATTAGGGCGTTAAGGCCATAAACTGCTGCAATATCTACGGCATATTGTGCCTCGATAGGAACCGGTGCCTCTTGAAGCTTTAGTTCTCGTATCTCTACTGCTGGCACTGAGCCCGCCTCAAAAGCATCAATACTAATCATAAGACTGTCTGCATTAAACCTAACTGGAACGTCAAACTCGTAGCCCGCAGTAATTTTAGCGCCTGCGCTCGGAGGACTGAAGAAAATTATTAAGCCCTTATTTACTGAGTACAAATACTCGTCGGTCTCTGTCCCGTTTAGCGCAACTAATACGCTGTCTTCCACTAGTTTTGTAATCCTACGAGTGTAAAAAGCTGTTTCGGGGCCACCGTAAGTCTTGTAGACTTTGTAGACTGTGTTAGTGCCGTCTCCGGTACCTAGTACCTGATCTATGGCTGAAGGCTGAGCTTTTCCCCGGCTGCTTTTATAATCAAGCCAGTCTTTCCATCTAAAGCCATATAGCTGTCCGAAGCGTGCCTCCCAAAATTCTATTATTGCATGTAAATGTTGTACATTTCTAAGTCCGATGCCTGCATCGTACATACGCTTCGAGTTTGCTTGAGCCGCATTCCTCTTCTCGTGCCCTGACACGAGCTCGACGATGTCGGTCCTACGTGTCGGCCCGCCACTCGAGCCCTTGCTTATGTCGTCCGGGAACCGGACCTCGTGAAAGTCTGTCATCTTATCTCACCCTGTCTCCGCGTGAAGCGATCCGTTGCATGCGAGCAGCGATCTGAGCCTCTGACTGTCGGAAGCCTTGGACGTCCGGCGTCGAGATATTGAATACCACTTGACGAGGACCTCCGCCGCCGTCAGAGGGGTTCTCGCCTGGACGTGTGATGTTCACGCGCTCACCCGGTGACGCTCGGAACTGTACAAGCTGACTGTCAACCCCGCCTCCGCCGCCGACTGTGAAGCCGCCGCCCGTGGCAAAGCCTAGGCCTCCTCCGCCGCCACCGAAGCCTCCTCCTCCAAAACCCCCGCCGAAGCTGCTAGCGAACGACCCTAGGGCGTTCGTCAGGGGCTTGATGATTGCCTGACGTATGGCTATGCGAGCCAGGTCAGCGATGATGCTCTCTGCGAGGGACTTGAAGTCGAGCTTGCCGGTCGTCACGAACTCGACGAGTGCGTCCTCTGCGCCGCGGAAGGCGTTCGTAAGAGCGTCCTCGATCTGGGAGGCCACGTCGTCTATGTCGCGCTGTATCTTGAGCAGTCCGCGCTCGAAGCCGGAAGTGAAGTCCGTCTGGCTCTCGAGGAACTCGATGCGTACGTCTCGAACCGCGTTCTCGTACTCGTCCAGGCTGATCTTGCCTTTGTCGAGCAGTGCGGACAGGGCGTCGAGCTTCTGACCGTAGTCAGTCGCGGGACCACGGATGCCTTCGAGCAGTTCCTTCTGCAGCTTCAACGCGTCGTTCAGCTTCTCAGCGTCTTGAGCGGCTGCGCCGCTAGAGCCTGAAGCCGCCGTCGGAATGTTGATGCCCCCGGGGTTCACGGTCGGGATTGTCGGCGCGACGGCGTCTGCGACTGCTTCACCCCTGCGACGTTCTGCTATCTCACGAGCGCGGTCCAGTACGGCATTTGCCACGTCCCCGATGTAGTCTCGGTTCAACGCGTCGCCGAACGCTCCGGACACTGCTTGTCCTAGCTGAGCCGCGGCTCCAGCAGCGTTGTTCTCGAACTCCTCGAACTGTACGGCGCCTATGTCTACGCCGGGCAGCTCGTTGAGCAGGCCGATCATCTTGTTGATGCCGCTCTCGACCAGGCCGATGGCCCCGTTGAGGGCCTGAATGAATATGTCCTTCAATGCGTCCGGGAAGATGCCCCAAGCGGCGATGACGGCCTGTACGGCTCCGACCCAAAGCCCGATGTACTTGTTGACGACGTCCTTCGCGAACTCGAGGACCTTGCCTAGCACGTCAACGAAGAACTGGAGCAGCTCACCGAGGTATCCGCCCACGCTGTCCACAGTGCCATCCCACGCGTCTTTGAAGAACTCGACGACGGGGCCTAGCGCGTCGGTCACGAAGCTGAAGAGCGCTCGGAAGATGTCGAGCAGTGACACTACACCGTCGCCCGTCACGCTTATCTGGTCGCCGAACAAGACGAGGGCTGTAACCGCGCCGGCTATGAGAGCGACGAGGGCTCCGACCGGGTTGGCGATGAGTGCGACGGTCAGAGCTCGCACGGCGCCGGTGGCGCCCGCGGTTGCTCGGGTGAACGTCTTGCTGGCAGCAGAAGCTAGGGCCTGCGCCGTAGTCGTGGCCCCGAGTGCCTTCTCTAGGGCGACCAACTGGGTCACGGCCGTGATTAGAGCTCCGCCTCGTACGGTCGCGTAGTAGGCAGCCGTAGCCGCTGTCGCGACCTTCAGCAGGTCTATGATGTTCGACAGGTTGTCTGCGAGGAACCTCATGGCAGGCACGAGAGCGTCGGCTATCGCGGAGCCTAGCTCGATGGCCTCTACCTTTATCGCCGCCATGACACGGTTGAGCTGGAAGCCCGGAGAGTTGGCGATCTTGTTGAACGCCTCCTCAGTAGCTCCGCCCTTCTCAGCCATATCCTCTAGGATATTAGCGAAGTCGACGCCCGCTTGACCAGACAGAGCCATGACAGGTATGAGGGCCTCCACGCCACCGAACAGCTGAGCGAGTGCCTCCGTGCTGCCGCCCGTCTTCTGTACGAGCTGCTCGAGGAAGCCCGCCAGGCCGAGGGACTGGAGTGCAGCCGCGTTGAACTCGATGCCTAGGGCGTTCGCGAGGTCGGAAGCCTCCTTGGTCGGTTTGGCCACGGCGGCGAGTACGGCTCGCACGCCCGTGACGGCTTCCGTCGTCTTGATGCCTCCCTTAGTGAGGGCTGAGATTGAAGCGAGCAGTTCATCGAAGGACACGCCGGTCTGAGCGGCTAGTGGAGCGACCTTACCTATGGCACTCGACAGTTCCGCAATCGTCGTCTTGCCGGCCTTCATGGCTACGAACAACGCGTCCGTGACCGCAGTCGCGCCTTCGACGCGAGGCCCGTAGGCATTGAGCACGGAAGTCAAGCCGTCTGCAGCCGTCGCCACGTCCGTCACGCCTCCCACGGCCAGCTTGTTGGCTGCCTCCAGGCGTTCAGTCGCGTCGGCTGCCGAAGAGGCTCCGGCGGAGATTATCTGATATATGGCCTGCACCTGTGCGACGGGCTGTTGCCCGAACGCTGCGGCCTGGTCGAGAGCAGCTCGCTTGAGCCTGTCCATGTCGAACACGGCCGTGTCGACCAAAGTCGAGACCTCGGCCATGGCGTCTTGGAACTGGATGGCTGCGCGTGTGACGCCTATGAGGGCTGCGGACGCCGAGGCTCCGATGGCGAGACGCTTGAGCTCAGACGTGAAGAAGCCTACCGCCTTACCTGACTTGGTGGCGCTAGACCCTACGTCCTCAATGTTACGACGTACCCGGCGAGAGCCTCGCTCGGATACGACTATGTCAATACGTTCGGTCGGCACCTATCAGTCCTCCAATAGGCGGGCCTCCTTGATAGCCTTCACCCCCTCTCGTACGCCTTCTTCGACGAACTCAGCGGGAGCCTGGGCGGAATACCCGTCGTTCAGGCGTTCAATGTAAGGCAGGTTGTTTGTGATGTGTACCTCGCTATTGCGGTCGCCGTCGTAGGCGGCCGAGACCGAGGCTGCTTGGGCGAGAGCGGCTTGCGCGTTCGCCTGTTCTCCGACACCGAGCCCCTCACCTGGAGCGTATGGGTCTATCGTTCCGTTGTACGGTTCGTCGAGCTGAGCGACCCAGTTGGACCGGGCCCGTCCTCTGTCTACCGGGGTAGACATGACGACGGCTTGGTCTACCGCTAGTACGGTCTTGCGGACTATGCGGTCTGAGCCATCGGTGACCTCTACTGCGAGGTCCCCCATCCTCTTACCGAAGTCCGCAAATCCTGCCATGGCTAGTTTTCCTCACGTTCTTGTTCACGTTTGTCTTGTAGGTGGCGTAGGAAAACGTCGTCCATGGCTCTCACCATCTTGACAAGGTACTCGAAGCCGTCGCCGGCGAAGCCTTTTCTCCTTGCGTATGCGTCGATCGCCGTCCAGGGGATCGGACCTGAGGCCCCCATGTCTGAGAGCCCTCGGCACGTGCTCAACTCTGTGAACGCCTCGTAGTACATCTCGAGGCCCGTGTACAGCGACGGAGCGTTAGCTATCGTCTCTGGCAGAGGCCGCCGTCTCTTGATGGCGGCCTCTATGATCTTGCGTTCAGTCGGTCCCTGCGTCAGCGAGTAGCTGAGGACCGCCGTCAGTTTCCCGCGTCGGCTTCAGCCTCGTTGGCGCGGAAGAGCGACACTTTCTGAGCCTGTTCGTAGACGTCCTGAAAGAGGTCTGGCAGCTTCTCGAAGAGGTCAATCACGTTCTCAACAGAGAAGGGGATAGCCTCACCGTTCTTCCCGACCATCTTGCCGTCGCCATGCTTCGTGCTGCCCCAGCCCCTGACCACGGTCTCAGCCACGGTCTCACGAAGCAACTGCTTCGAGCGTTCCTCAGGCATGCGCTCCTCTTGGATGAGGCGACGATAGGGGCGGGTCTTGTCGGCGAGCGCCTTCTTGAACCCTTCGTTCGAACCGCCGGCGCGAGCGACAGTGATGTAGAACGCTCCGTAGTCGAGCTCGATGCCGTCCGCCTCGACAGACTGGTCAGTCTCGAAGAGGGCGAACGGATTGTTCAGCACGTCGGCTGCGGTATCTTTGGTCTTGTCAGTCATGTGTCTAATCCTTGTTTCCCCTAGGGACCCCTAAGCCGATCACATTGCGGCGTTCGGGAGGTAAGTGAAGCTGCCTGCAAGCAGGGTGTGATGCAGCGTCGGGTGTTCCGCTCCCTCCATGGTGAGCGGGATTTTGATCGACTGGTCCTTCTCGACATTCAACCGACCGTCCCCCATAGATACGAGGGGAAGGTCAAACAGCCAACCGGCGTTCGACTTGACGAGCGCGAAGTCCAGAGAGACGTCGTCGTTGTTGCGCACGGCACTCATCGCCGCCACGTCGTCGAAGTAGGCAGTCACTGAGCCGGCGGCCATGAAGTCCCCGGCACTAACGCCGATGGCTCCCAGCTGGCTGATGGCCTTGTTCGGCCGTACGCCGTTGTCGATTGTGATACGCATCTCGGTGAGATACGTGGCCAAAGTCTGAGCAGTGTCCTCGTTCAACAGACGCAGACGTGAGAAGTCTGAGCTCGAGTTGAAGGCCTCTTCCTCGGGGAGGTCAGGGCGTGCGCCTGGCTTCTCTCCGTCGCCGACCGTACGCGTCTCCGCGTCGATGCCGACAAAGCCTAGGTCGACGGTGATTTTGTCAGCCGTGTTGATCGCGATCTCCATGGTGTTGGCGACCGCGCCCTTGACGTACTCGAAGCCCGCTGAGCCGAGTGTGCGCTCAAACTGATAGGAGCGACACTTGATGAGGCTCTCGTCAAACTCGTTCTTGATGACGTGACCGACGAACAGACGGATTGTCTTGCCGGTGCCGGCGTCCGCGACCATTGTCGACGGCTGACGATCGAGCACCAGCTCTCCTGCCGAGACGCTCTTGACCCGGGCGAACCCGTTGTCTGCTGCTGTGTCGAACTTGTTCGCCAGGGCGTCGCCGCCGATGAACAGCCATTCGCCCGGGATGAGCCCCAAGTCAGTGAAGTCGAGTGTGGTGGCAGTGAGCTTCGGGTCCGAGCCGCTGACGTCTACCGCGACGTCGCCAGCCGTAGCCTGAGCTCCTACCTTCGTGATCTTGGCACCAGACGGAGGTGAGGCCTCTGCAGTCAGGCCGGAGACTTGCACAGAAGTGCCGGTCGTACCGGTCACGAGCTTCAAGCCGTTGTTGCCCGAGTTGGTGAAGCCTTCGGCGAACACGAGGTCGTTGGCATCATAGTCAGACGCTGCCGCGCCGACCGTGTAGCCTGTCCCTGAGACTGCAGTCGGCTCGGTGTTGACCTTCTCTCGCCAGTCAGCGAACATGAAGCCTTGCATCAGGTCGTACATGCTCTTCTGAAGGAAGTCGGACTGGAAGCCGGCTGAAGCGTCCAGGTCGACGACGACGCCCTTCTTACGTTGGCGAGACTTGTTGATTGGATTGCGTGCGACCTGGCTTATCTGCGGACCGAACTCCCCGTAGGTGTTCGGTTCCAAAGGGTTCCAGTCGGGGTCTGGTCCGGTCGGCAGGACGCCGATAGAGCCGAGGACTTCCTCAGCATAGCGCAGACCGACCTTGTTGCTGTCGATTGTTGTTCCGGTGCTCATATTGCATCCTCCTTAAGGGGTGTCACTTGACGACGTCATACACGAACTCAGCCGTCACGTTCACTTGGTACCAGTGAGCGTCGGGACCTACCTCTCGGAGGACGGCGTCCCTAAACCATACGCCTTCGGACTGCTCGCCCTCAAACGCATCTTGAGCCACTGTACCCAAACGGTGAGCAAGGGTGAGCCCGCGTTGGCCAACGGGGGCGAATACCTGCACGCTGACCAGGCCGCGCCGCTCGAAGCGTCTGCAGTCTTCCTCCCCTAGCGATCTCTGTGAGCCTGAAGTATGGCGGGTGGTTATGCGTGCCCATGCGCGATCCTTGGAAGTCTCGCTCTTGGGCTTCTCTATTCGCACGTTGGGCCACTCGACCTCGGGTACGTATCCGGCCGTGGCCTCTTCCGCCCGACGGTCCCACTCTTCCTTGAACTTACCGAGCACGATGTCGGTAGCCGTCTCGAAGTCTAAGCTTGCCATTAGCCCTGTCTCCTCATCCATTCGAGAAGCTTCTCTATCTCCTCTACTGACGCGTCACGCTTAAGCGTGTTTGCCCGTAGGCTCATGATCGTCACGTTGCCTGGAACGTATCCCTTGCTGTTGTCTATCCTGTCGAGCGATGCGGCGTTGTGGCTAAACGCAGACGGTTGAGGCTCGTAGTTTAGTTCGGTTCCAAACACAGGACAATGCGTGAGCTTCTCGACGTCTTCGTGTGTGATTGAGAACTCGATACCCTTGTCTCTCGCTCGACAACGAGCACGAATGACCATGTGCTTGATAGGGTTGTTCTTCCGCCATCTCACCTGGTCTTCGTACCTGTTATGTCTTTCGGTCGTCATCCCTTATTCTTTCAAGTACAGGACGTAGAGGACGTCCTCTTCGCCTGGTGCAAGTATCTCTACCTCGAGCACCTCGTGATTGGACAGTCCGTCTACAACCACGTCCCCGACCTTCGGTCGCTCGGTCAGGTCTGCGGCTGCGACGTACGCGAGCTGCTTGGCTTCCGGCACCAGGGCCTTACCGACCGTTGCCGCGAGGGCGAAGGAGTTGAGAGTGTTGTTCTCTGATACGCGATACTCCAGGAAGACCATCGGCTTGAGTTGCACGACGTTCCTGTAACGAGTTGACCCCGGCTTCCAGGGCTTGGAAGGGTCCGGGGGCGTCCCGTCGGACTTGCGTTGTATGGTTGCGTTACGCCCCCGGTTCTTGATCAGCCTCTGGGCTAGGGCGCGAGAGCTTGCGTACTGTGTCGTCATCAGCCTCTCCCCACGATGCCCCCGCCGATGCCGGCAGACCTACGAAGGACTAGCTTGCGGGCAAACAACAGCCTGTCCGCACTGGGATACTCGGGGAGCTGGAACACCTGACCGTCGTAGGCGTACTCCACGCTCTCCTTGATCGGCCCGACGCTCTCGGACTTCGACTTGATCGCTCGACCGGTTGCATCGCGCGTGGGGTCTGACAGCAGGTCGGCTGAGATGGCCCGGAGGGCGTACTCACACGTCGCGTCCTTGACGGCCTGCGGCACTCCCTCGACGTTGTCGCCTCGATCGTCGTAGGCGTGGTCCCGCGGCCACTCCGTTGTCTGGTCCTTGGTGTCCCGACAGCCGACGAAGCGGAAGCGTGTGTCTAGGTAGTCGGTAGCCTTTACGAGGGCTTGCTCGATGGCGGTGTCTTCCGCCGTGAATGTGTTTCCCCTATCCGCGTGATAGGCCTTGAAGTCGGCCACGGCCACGTAAGAGTTCGCCGAAGCTACGGGGGTATCTTGCTGTACGACGAAAGCCATGGCCGTCTCCTATTCGAATGATACCTTGCTGGGGTCTGTGGCGACCACCTTTTGGGTCGTGTTGTAGTTCTTGTCGCTGACCGTGACGGCGATGCCGTTGCTGGCCTTCTCGACGTGTGCGCGACCGCCCTTAGGGATCGTCACTGCAACCTTCTTAGCCGTAGGTTGCCTCGCTCCGCCGGCGTTTCCGCCGGGCTTCGGGCCGCCGCTTCCGCGGCGGCCCTTGAGCATATCGGCTGAGGACATGCGGCCCATTCGTTTACTCCTTTGCGGCCTTGGCGGCATCTCGGTCGAAGTCAGGCGCAGCCTCTTCGATCTCAGCGCGGGTGACAGAACGACCCATCAGCTTCTCGACCTCGTCGACCTGAGGCAGCTTGCGGGAAGTCCAGTGACTGTCGTCCTCAGGGTCGAGCATGTTCAAGGCCTCGGCGACCGTCTCGGGCTTGTCGTTGTCGTCAGCCAGGGGGTCAGGGTCCGCAGGAAGCGTCGGTTCAACGGGCTTCTGCGTGTGCTTTTGTTTTGCCGGTGCTGCGGGCTCGTCGCCTGCTGCGGCCTTCTTTGCGGCCTCAAGCAGCGGCCCTTCAGGATAGGCCTGGTAGCAGCGCTTCAGGTAGTTCCCGATGCTCAACGCTTCCTTGTCGGAGCCGCTGAAGGTGTACACGCCGTCGACGAACTCGAACTGACGCCCCATTTCCTTCTTCTTGGCGCCAAGGGTTACGGTCTTGCCGGCGTACGGCCCGACCAGGTGAAACTTTGTGACTGTATGTGCCATGGATGTCTCCGTTTGGTTTGATGTCCCGGCCGCGCCGGTACTACGAAATTGTCACGGCCCGCCCTGCAAGAGAGCCCTCGCTCCAGAAACGACAACGGGGACCCACCTCTCGATGGGCCCCCGGCGCGGCGAGTTGAGGCTTGAAGCCCCAGGGGAAAGCCGTTAGTTTGTGATGCCGTCCGCGGCAGAGATGCCGAGCTCGGAGAACAGCGCGAGACCGCAGTACCACTTGACGCGGGTGATGGTCTCGTCTTTGGACTGATGAACACCGACGTCCTCGATGACGATACCGGCCTCGTTGCGAGCAGTCAGGCCCGCGAAGCCGTAGCTGCGAGAGCCGTCATCCAGGGTACCCGCGAAGATGGTAGTTTGGCCGGAGCCCGTACCCTTCGTCTGGTCCGTAGGAATGTAGTCGTTGCGGAAGATCGGCACACCGGAGTAAGCGATGATGCGCTTGCCGCTCGGAAGCTCGTACATGTCCTCTGCACCCGTGCCACCGAGCGTGCGAAGCAGCGCCTTGTAGGAACGGATCGTGCGAGAAGGCATGACCATGTAGTCGACTTCGCCGTCCTTGTCGATGACGTTGTCAAGCATCTCGTCCATGACTTCGAAGGAAAGGGCCTGACCGTTCGCCCCGGTGTCGACCATCTGGCCGGCGGGTGTGAGGTTGATGAGACCGTCGAACTCGTTGCCTGAACCGGTGCCTGTGATGAGCATGGACTGGAACTTCCGGCCTGCGGACTTCGCCTTGCTCTCGATCTGGGTCTCTTCCTGGTCCGTCTCGGTAGAGCGGGTAGCCTGGATCAAACCGTTGACTTCAGCGTCGCCGATGATGGTCGTGAGGTCAGCGTTCACCTTGGTGAAGGTCGCAGCGTTCTTTGCCGTGATCGTACCCCCTACGCCGAGGGTCTCGACGTCGCCGAGCACGTTCTCACGGTTGTATGCGAGGGAGTTGCCGTCGATGCCGTCGAAGGGAACCATCTCGAACATTTGGTTCACTGTGATGATGTTTTCGATCACGCCGACGACGAGGTCGTCTTGCGCGAGCTTGGCACTTTCTGCCAGGGTAACTGATGCCATTTTCGTGTCCCTCCTCAGGGTTAAGGCTGTTGATCGGCGTAATGCCCCTGACTTTCTACATGGGTCGGATCACCCTTCCCGGGGGTCCGGCCTCTATCAGCGTCACGCTTCGAGGAGGGCCGAGGTCGTGCTTGGGGCCGACCGAGGTTCTCAGGGGCGACGATCTCTCGTCGCCCCTATGCTTGCTATATATGACGCGGGTCCCCGCGTTGCGGTACCAGCAGTTACTTGGCGCGACGTGCTGCAAGTCCCTTCTTGATACGATCGCGAGCGCTCAGGTCGCCATCCTGACTGCGTGCGGGCTTGGCACGCTGTGACTGACCGGGCTTCGCGCCGGTTCCGGGAGGCGCCTCGCTCTCGAACGCTGCGGAGAAGGTCTGAGAGGCCTTCATCTCTTTGACGAGGTCCGCGATCGTCATGAAGCCACCTTTGCCATCGCCACGATAGTCACCTGCGTCGTCGAGCACCCGCACGACGTAGTCGTCGCCGTCCTCGACCACCCGGGCCTTGCCCATGACGTGCGGGAGCAACAGCTCAGTGCTGCCCTTCGCGTTTGCCAGAGCTGACGTTGCGGCTGCTTGCACCATGTAGCGTGTCAGTGCCGCGTCCTTCTTGGCGTCGCGGTCCTTGTACTCCTGCTCACGACCCGCGAAGGCCTTCTCCATGTCAGCCTTCATCTTGTCGAGGTTGACCTTGTTGCCGTTGGCGGCGGCCTCCTCGAGCTGGGTCTGCAGACCGGCGATGTGCTCCTTGACGGCGTCGACACTGTCGAACTCGCCAATCTGGCCGATGACGCTCTCGGGCGTGATGACTTGCCCCTTGAGCGTCTTAGCCTCCTTGCGGGAAGCAGCTAGGGAACGGTTAAGCCCTGTGACGGCTTCGACCAGGCCCTTCGCCGTGTCGCTGATGCTGTATACCCCGTCGTCGCTTGCGACGTAGGCCCCCCGGAACTGTTCCGGGACCGCGTTGATGTCCTCTACGGACTGGTTGGTTGTGAAGTCGAACTCCATTTGAAAGTCTCCTTAGTGACTGTTTGCTTCAGGATCACCCTTCCGCCGGGGGATCACCCCGCCGTTAGAGCCACTCTGTCTATTCCTCTGTCTCTACTCGTCGCCGAACGCCCTGGCCCAAGCCGCAGGCTCTCGTCTCCTGAGTTCGTCCAGGCCGAACTCACGGCCCGATCCGTCCACGAAGCGATCGAGCGGTAGCTCTCCCTTCCTGAACAGTGTTCCCTTCTTATCACCGAGCACGTCGTCCTGAAAGCCCTTGGACTGACGTCTCAGGAACTGCTCGTATGTCGTCTCGGCTGGCACCCTGCCTATGACGCTGTCAGCCCACTCACGGCGGACTTGTTGTATCGGTACACCCCTCTTACGAGCCTCCGCCCGGAAGTCCACCTCACGCCTGGCGCGGGTACGCGTGTCGACCACGGTGGGTCGTTTTCCTAGCACCCCTACGCCGTCTAGGATGGGAACCATGACGGAGCGGCAGTTCACGTGAGCGGGAGGCCTCGGGCCTCTATCGACAGGAAAGACGCGGCCGTCTCTACCCCGGCAGACTGCCGAAGTTCGACCGTCCAGCGTAGCCGTCCAGCGGAGGCCCTCAATGACGTCTGAGTTCGCCTTCCATACCTCGTTGCGAGCCGCGTTAGAGTAGTGGGTGACGGCCGTGCGCGTGATCGCCTCCGCGTTGCGTCGGGTGATGGACAGCGCGCCGTCCTTGAAGCCGTTCGCCCGGGTGCCTCGCACCCTGCGGACTATCTGGTCGGTCGTCTCTCCCTCTATAACGCCTAGACGGATGGCGGTCTCTACGGCGCGACGGTCTCGTTGCTCCAAGCCTAGGAACCAGTCACGCAGGAAACGCCCCTGGAACGGTCGGGCGTTCACTAAGGCCCTCAGCGTCGAGGCCGGGATGCGAGCGAGCTCGATGGATATGGGTATCGCTTGGGTTAGCACGGCGGCCTCTAGGGCGCCCTCGGCTACGGACATGTCTCGCATGTCCTGCGCGACCTTGGTTGCTAACTCGGCCATGGCCTTTTTACGGAGCTCTCGAACCTCCTTGAGGAGGGCTTCGAGCCGTTCGAGCGTGCGACTGCCGGTCTCGGGTATCGGTCCGTCAGACAACACGCGTAGGCGTCGCTGAATGAGGTCGAGCAGGTCGTCGTCAGCCTGCTTGAGTAGCTTCAGTATCTCGCGTATCTCACGAGACGTGAAGCGTCGCAGACCGATCTGATGACGGATGACGTCGTCGAATAGCTCTTCGTTCGCTGTAGGCACTGTCTAATTCCCCGCGTTTATTCCTATACGACCTCAGGCTCCTTGACCTTGCCCTGCCCCTTGGGGTCCACTGGCGGGTCGTCGTTCGTCTCGTCGCCATCATCGTCCGGAGGCGTCTCGCCGCCGAACAGCCCCATGTCGTCGGTCTCGTCAGACAGGGCGTCCTTGTCGTCGTCCGCGTCGAAGTCGTCGTCCAGGACGCCTCGGCGCTTGAGCTCCTTCAGATACGTCTCGCGGCTGATGTCCCGGCGAGTGCGCGCCCCTTCGAGGGTGTCGAGCTCCTTGCCGTCCGAGGCGTCGACGTCAACGTCTACCTCGAAGGTCACGGCGTAGTTGTCGGCCCCCGCGTCGTTGCGCCCCAGCCAGGCGAGCGTGTAGCTCAACGCTAGCTCGAGTGCGTCCTTGAAGTCCACGCCCATCGCTTGCAGCGGGCTGATGGCCTCCGAGCTGTCGATCGCTCGTCCAGTCGCAGTCACTGAGCCCGGCCGTTTCTTCAGGAACTCCGCGCCATACATGCTCATCTGTTCCTCGAGCTCGGACAGGTCCTTCCAGCCCTGCTCTATGCCTGAGCCTTGAGGCTCGACGTAGTAGAACTTGCCCTGGGCGTCGGGGGTAGAGAGCCACCGCTTGGGTCCAACGACCAGTGGCTCGTCCGTCTCCTCGTCCGTCGCCGGGGCGCCCGCTACCGCGAGCATGGCAAAGCGAGACACCGTCAAAATGGCCCGCTGGTCTGAGGTGGACTGGAAGTGAGAGACGTTGAGGTGGGCGAGGTCTTCGAGCGGCGGGGTGCCCTCGCAGGTGTCCTCGCGGTCCGTGTAGAAGGTGACGAGCGGCACGAAGTCCACTCCGGTCTCTCCATCGTCGATCTTCACCCACTTGGGCCTCTGGCCCTTCTTGGTCTCCTCCATCTCGAAGAGCTCGAAGCGGCCGGGCTCGATGACGCGGATGCGTTCCCTGACGACCTCGGCGTAACCGTCCATCTCAACGGCCGTCTCCCTGATGCGGACGTGCGTATACACCTCGCGACCATCGATGAGGTCCGCGTGAGCGAATATCAGGTTCTCGGGGGCGACTAGCATCCAGAAGGGACGTACGCCCTCACGCTCGTCGTCCTGCTTGGTGCGCGGACGATCCTCGTCCGTCTCCTCCGGACGACTGAAGTCTACCAGCACGTGACACATGGCCTTGGCCAGTCCCGCCTTGAACCACCGACGTGCGAACACGGCTAGGCCGGTGCCGCTGCCGTCGACGTCCTCGACGAAGTTCTTGAGCTCCTCTGCCGCGTCCTCTGAGAGCTGAGGCGGCTCTCGAAACGCCTTGCCCGTTAGCGTGTTCAACGTGAAGCGGGTGTAGTTGAGCAGCGTCGCCCGATCACGTCGCTCCTCGTAGGTCTGCTTGCCCTCGTACTCGTGCTTCGGCAGGTACTCGTCGGAGGCCGCTCGCATGGCACGAGTGCCCCCGAGTAGCGCCTCGATGAGACGCCACTTGGGCAGCATGGCCTCGTAGGCCATCGACGTCGTGGAGACGTCGTCCTTCTTCTTGGTCGTGCTCGTGCCGACCTGCTTCCTCTTGTACGGTCCGCCCTGGGGGCCCCTGTCAGTGTCTTGGCCGTTAGCCATGTGACCCTCCTTCGTTTTCGATCGGTCGGTCTTTGAGCTTCAATCTGTCGGAACGCGGGTTCCCCGCGTACCGCCTCACATGGTGCCGGAGCGTACGCCCTTCTTGGGCTTACGGACACGGTATCGCACCTCGTCCCCGATGTGGTCCTCTGCTTCGGTGTCGACGTCGTCTAGCTTCTTGTCGTCCCTTGGCAGCACCGGGAAGGTCTCAAGGAACGACAGGCACGTGTCGAACACGAACAGCCCCGGCTTCTCACGTACCCCTCCGTCTCCGGGTAGGGCGTTGCTGAGCCTCGTCCGTATCTCCTCCCAGCCCTGTATCCTCGAGCCCGGTGCCTTGTCGGCCTGCTCCCATAGCACACCCTTCTTGCCCATGTTCGACGCGATGGACGGCCCGTCCTCGCTAGTCCATATCGCCGTGTCTGCCGGACCGGGTCGTATGCGCCCCTGCACTCGTCCCGAGTTGAACAGCTCGACCTCTCGCTCCTTGATGCCCGTCGCTACGTCCTCCGCGAGCATGCGGAGGCCGACGTTCGGCTCTCGCTTGTCACAGCCGTACCACTCGTGGATGCGGAACAGGTCTCCCTTGATCGTGTGCAACGTCCGTCCGTCGGGCAGCTCTATGTCCGAGCCGTCTGCCTCAGCCCACCAGCCTACGCTGAAGGGCTTCGACGAGCCCCAGTCGAACGAGCGATCGACACGCCACTGCCGAGGTATCGGGAAGGGCCTGAGGACGTGACGCCTCGGCTCCCAGACGTCGTCGAACATGCCCCCGGCCACGATGTCCCAGCTGCCGTACAGCCAGGCCTTGAGCTCGGCCGCGTTGCGAGCTGCGGCTCGTAGCTTGGAGACGTAGTCGGGGTTCGCGTCCAGGAGTATCTTATTCTCCTTCAACGCACCATGTATGGCAACGCGAGCCGGTTCGACCTGACCGTCCTGGTCGAGGCTGTCACGTATGACCTTGCCCCTACCGCCGGGCAGGCGGTAGCGCCTCTTCACCCAGTTGTGTCCGGCGCCGTACGGGTTACAGGTGGCCCGATACTTCAACGGCGCGTTCGGGTTGGTCGAACGCGAGCAACTCATCATCTTGCGGAAGCAGCCGTCGTCCGGCCAGTTGGTCAGCTCCTCCCAGCCTATCCAGGGGTAAGCGTGACCGTGGTAGTTCCAATAGTCGTCGACCGTCCGCATGTATGAGAGTACGAGCTGCTCGCCGTCCGGGAAGGTCCATGTCTTCTCGGTCTTGTTGTACTCGGCTCCTGGGAAGAACTTCTTGAACCACTTCTGCGTCTTGGCGATGACGTCCTTGAGCTCGGTGTAAGTCCGTCTGAAGAGGATGCCTCGCCAGTCGGCTCCTAGGCCCTGGCCGACGTGCTGAACGAAGTCCATCAACAGCGCATCGGTCTTGCCGGGTCCGCGTGTCCCCTCGTAGAGGACTTCGTATATAGGGCAGCTCAGGAATAAGACCTGCGATCCCGGTTGGGGCTGCCAGGCAACGTCATGCAAGTCGCCCATTGTATACCATAACCTCGCCGACGTGCGTTCTAGTCGTCTTGTCGGTCCCCCCTTCTACAATGTCTAGCTGATACCTCAATGGACCGCTGTTGTTGGCCATGGCCTGGCTCTCGTCCTGGCCGAGCTGGTCGGTCGTCGAGGTGTTCAGGTCGAGCTCCACGACCCCTGTCGTCACCATCTCACCGTCTATGAATACCGCCTTGGACGCGTGAACAGTCAGCTGCGGCGTCGGCGTGCCCTCCGTGGCGTCGAGGCTCAACACCACGGTGCGTTCCTTGTCGTACACACGCAGCTTGGCCTGGTAACCGGTGAGGTCCCAGGCCGTGCCGTCGTCGTTCCGAATGGGCAGGTCCAGGCAGAGAGAGGCCCCTCGCTGGACCGATAGGGTGAATAGTCCTGGTCTCACTGCAGCACTCCCGTGGCCTTGCCACCGTGCTCCACCTCGAGCCGGAAGGCGCGGAGCGTGTCGTCGAACAGCTTGCGTGCCGTCTTGGCGCACTCCTCGGGGTCGAGCTTGTCGTTGTACATCTCGTTCAGGCCCTCAGCCGCTGCGCCGGCAGCGATCTCACAGGCCCGTCTGTTGCGGTCGTCAGCCCCCTGGTCCTTGATCTTGACCGTGCGCAGGAACTGCGGCTTGACGGCCGAGAAGACGGACACGGTCAACAGGTGCGCGGTCTCGTCGCTGATGGTCACCTCGACAAGGCCCTTGTGACGGTTGTCCTCCTGAGTGCGCAGCTTCCTGTGCACCTCCTTCGGGGGTTGAGGCTTCGACAGCGTCTCGTGAATTGGGTCTACCTTGCTCATCAGTCTTCTCCCGTGCTCGCGCGGTGTTCGGCCTGCTGCTCGACGGCAGCGGCCTCCCAGTCGGCCTCTTTTGCCACGCCGGGGACCACGAGTACGCCGCCCTTGACGTCGTGCTCCATTTTCACGTTCTCACGGTAGGTGTTCGGGCGTCGGGCCTTCAGGAGTATCTCCAGCATGCGCTCCGAGTACTTGACCTTGAAGCCGCACTGCTCGCCGTTGTGGAAGACGGGCTCCTTGACGCCCTTCATGGCCAGGCTCCAGGCCTGACCCTCGAGCATGTCGACGCTGATGTCGATTGCCTCATCCCAGGCCTCAGCGAACAGCTTGTCCGTCTGCCGCAATGCGTACGGGGTGCCTCGGCTCCAACCGGTGGCTCGAGCAGCCATCGCGACGTTGCCCATCTGGGCCAGGTTCTCGACGAACAACGCTCGCTTCCTGTAGGAGGCGCGCTGTGCGGAGGTCAGGTCCGTAGGCTGTTGGGCTAGGAACTCGGCGGAGGTCAGCTCCGCCGCCTCCCTCGTCGCTAGGGCGAGGTCGTCGAGGCGTACGTCTGGGTCGTCGTCTGGGTCGTATAGCGGGTCGTTCTTGTCCATGCCCGCAGGATGCCACGAACGCGGGCCACGTGGGGACCCGCGTTCATGCTGGTGCCTTAGGCGTCCACGAAGACGGCCTTCAGGACGGCCTCACGCTTGGCGTCGACGTCCTCGAAGTCGTCAGCCTCCAGGCCGTGAGCCTCGAGCAGCTCGTCGAGCTCGGCCTCGTCGGCGGCCTCAATGCTCTCACGTGTCAACTCCATCGGCTCGTCGTCTTCAGGCTGACCGCCTCCGACCTCACCGACCATGCCCTCGACGTACTCCTTGGGGCCCACGATGACGACGTGGCCCTGTGACAGGTGGTTCTGTACGGCGGCCATCGCCTTGGCTGAGGAGCAGACGCCCTGTGCGGCCAGCGTGCCCGGTCCCGAGGCTGCCGCCCATGCTACTTCGTCGTCCATGTCACTTTCTCCTATCTTGGTTGCAACGATAGGAGGGTGTCGTCAGTCGCCCCTCAGGCGAGCCGCTATACGCTCTCGGTTGCTGGCCAGGGCCTCGTCCGTCGGTGCCCAGTCGTTGAGCAGACAGGAGGGCACGTCGACGACTAGGGAGTACGGGTCGGTGTGTTGAGGGGAGTAGCCCCTTCGCAGCATCTCGGCTATGAGGGCTAGCTGCCTGTCGAGCAGGTAGCCTAGCTTGTCGTAGAAGAACTTGACGTGTCCGGTGCCGAGGCGATAGGTCGGCGGGATCGTCTCGAGGCGGCCGTCACGGTCGTGCCACGCAACGGCGAGCTTGAACGTGCGGGGGAGCTCGCGGTACTCGGCTACGAGGTGCTCCCGCGTGAGCTCCTCGGGAGGGACGCAGTTGATCCTAGTCATGTGGGGAGTAGAACCCCTCAGACTGTGCGAGGTCCCAAGCTTCGTTCCACAGCGTCACGGTCTCCTCGGACATCCCGTCGTCGCCGAACACCTCTAGCTCGAGACGCTCGAAGGCCTCGTTCATCACCATGTTGGCGTCGCAGTAGTCGTGTGAGGCACAGGTGGCGTCCGATCGCTTGCGGTTCTCGGCGTCTATGGCTCGGAGCTCGTCGGGTTGGAGCGTCTCAGCCATGCAGTCCTTGAACTCGTCGGCGACACGGCGTGTGAGGGAGTTGACAGGCATCGCTCACTCTCCCTCGTTGAACATGAAGTCGGTGACCTCCTTCAGCTTCTCGGCCATGTAGCCGAGGCTGCCGACGTGACCGTAGTTGACTTCGTCAGGGTGCGCCTCGAACATGTTGTCGCTCAGGTCCTGCAGGCGCTTCAGCTGTGCGTCGATCTCAGCCTTCTTGGCGAGGAAGGCGTCGAGGGCTTTATCATTGTTCGTCATTGTCTGTCTCCTTGGTTGTTGGTGCCAATATAGGGGGTAACTGCGGGCGTGTAAACCCCCTATTTGCATTTTTCCCAACTTTTTTCCCCTATTATAGAGAGCGGGAAAAAAGTTGGGAAAAACGCAAATAGGGGGTTTACGGGTACCCCTTATTGCGGCATATAAGGGGTAACAACCACGGAGACAGACACATGTTCGACCCAGTAATTGCCCACGAGGAACTCAGCGACGGCCACAAGAAACTTGTCGGCCTATATCAGGAAGTCCTACTGTCGGAAGACGAGGGCACCCTCGAAGACGACATGTGGTTCCCGAAAGCCGTCAAGGCCGTCGGTGAAGACGCTGACGTCGTCATCTCTGAAGTGTCCGCTCGTTGGCCTCACGGTCAAGTGAGCGAACAACAGATACGTCAACACTGTTCGATCTAAGGAGGCAGTCACATGCACAGCGAACAACACCTCTCGCAACAGGAGTTCGAGTTCCACTGGGAGACTGACTACGGGATGACCTCACGCACGATCGTGAACGGCACCCTGAAGGCAGCGACCGCGGAGCTCAAACGCCTCCATCCTGAAGACCACGGAGCCGACGGCTTCGTCACCCTCGAAGACGGCACTGAGAAGCCGATCAACTGGTAACCCCTCAATCCAACCACGGAGAAGACAGATGACCACAACAGCAGAGCTCCTCGAGCAGCACAACGAGTTCGCAGAGAAGTGGGGCAAGAAGCCCCTGAAGTCCTGGAAGCAGTCGAAGGACGCCCTACGGGAACGCATCGACGCCATGAGGGCGGAAGTCGCAGACGACGTGATCGGAGACGACGAGCCCGAGGCCCCGAAGCCGATCAAGCTCAGGGGCGCGATGATGCCCTCAGTCACCATCGGCGCACTCGTCAAGGAGCTCCTACTCATGGAGGACGGACTGTCCTACGACCTCATCGAGGAGGCCGTCAAGCGTGAGTTCCCTGAGGCGAAGACGACGCGCCGCTCCATCGCCTCAGTGGCCGCAGACCTCCGTCGCAAGGGCGTTGAGGTGCCGATGCGCAAGAAGGGGCGTCCAGCATGAGCTGGTCGTTCGCTATTCGGGCGGGGTTCGTGCTAGGGGCGTTGCCGTGGGTCCTCATCGTCACGTGGAAGGCCCTCGACGCCTGGGCGTCCATGCCGACCGTAGAGGTCAGCCACTCCACCGGTCACTGCGAGCGCGTGATCGAGTACGTCGAACCGAAGAGGGGATACTCATGCGAGAACCTTCCAAACAAGTACGATCACGTCTGGGTGCGCTGAGCCTCGCGCTCCTCCTAGGGGGATGCGCGACGGCATCGTACGACGGGCCGGTGGGCGACGGACGGTACGTCTTCAACGGCCTGTTCGGCGAACAGCCCCACATAGGCCGTGCCATGAACGAGCTCAGCCAGCGCCTCGCCGGCAGGGACGCCCTGTCACACGACGACGTGCGGACCCGAGAGGTCAGGGGCCACGTCGGCCCCGTCTGCCTCGTCGGCCACAGCCTCGGAGCGCTGAGGGCGGTACGGACCGCTCGAGAGGCGCGACGTCCGATCGCGTTCCTCGCGACCGTGGACGCCCCCGAGGACTTCGAGGTCCCGAGCAACGTCCGCGTGCACGTCGACTTCAGGCAGTGGGAACGTGGTGAGCCCTCGTACCCCGAGGGGTCGAGGACGAGGCGCGAGGGACACTACTTCCCTCAGGAGGACCACCTGTCCGTCGGCCGACACCCCTTCGTCCAGCAGACGATCGAGCGCGCAGTCAGACGCTACTGCCCCCTCAGCAGTCAGCCCATCAGTCAGCCAACCGAGCGGCCAGTCGAGCGCTGCGTCCAGCGGACACAGATAGGGGGTGTCAGGCCCCTCGGCCAGGACCTCCCATACTGCGACTGAGAGGCTCCTACGCGTGCGCGCACGCGAGGCGTTCGGCCCAGCGCGACGACTTTAAGCCCCTCCGTGCAACCATCCAGTGGAGGTTGTAAGAAGGTTGCACGGAAAAAATGTAATAAATTCAAATAGTTATCAATCTCCGTAAGACCTTATGACCTTATAACCTAAAACATGACGACTACGCGTGCGCATGCACATGCACATAACGACAAACAGTGCTTTCAGGTCGTAAGGTCCTATTTGGCTACTAAGTCTATGATAACACTACAAAAAGCCCGTGCGCCCTCAAACCGTCCAGGTTGTAAGGTCGCACGAACTTCTAGCTCCGGCAGGTTGTAAGGTCCTACGGAGCTCCAAAATAAATGAGGGAATAGCAGTTCTAGGGGGTTTACTCTCCCCTCAATACGCGCAATATAGGAAGCAATGAGACAGATGAAGGAGACAGACATGTTCGAAATTCCAGGGAAGTTCTACCGGGTGCATATTCGCACCCCTCGCGCCCGTACGGTAGGGGAGCTCATGCAGGTATTGAGCGAACTGCCTGACGATCTCCCACTGGCCAACCCGGCCGAATACACTGAAGGGTACGTGGTCAGCGTCTATAACTACGGGACCGACACCGTACAGCTGACCTTCGACACCGACGACCTCTTCGAGGACGAAGTGACAGACCTGCGAGAGGGCGAGCTATGAGGAAGCCACATATGACAACACACTACAAGAACACGACGAAGAAGGGACTGGACGCGTTCCTCCGCAACTACGGACACTACGAGGTCGTGCGTTACGACGGATCGGCAAGCCGGTTCATTGAGAACGAAGTGCGGTACATCGACCCCTCGCTGCGTGCCTCGCAGCTGACACACATCATTGCCAAGGCGTTTACAATTCGAAACACTGGCGAGCGTCGGTACCTGATAAACGATAAGGCCATGCATTTCCGCTCAAACGTACGAGAGTGCCAACGACGCGACATGGCCCTGGAACAAGGAGCAAAGACAGTGAAGAGAACGAGGCCGATGGACCCTGTAGAGCGCGTGCTGCACGACGGGTTCCTGCGTGAGAACATAGCGTTTGTAGATGAACGCGACCCAAGAGCTTGCAGGCTTGACTTCTACCTGCCGGACTTTGGCATACACGTGGAGTGCAAGCAGTTCCACAGCCCTCGAACCAACGAGCAAATGAAGCGCGTGAAAGACATCATCGTTATCCAGGGCGTTGCCGCTGCAGAGGCCTTCGTCAAGATGATGGCAGGACACAGCACCTCGAACCCGGCCGACGAAACCCACCCTGACAAAGTTGCGCAGGACATGATTGCTCTTGCAAAGCACCGCGGGTACGGAGTGTCGCTTGAGGGCTTCGAGCTTCTCAACCTGAACGCCGAGCCTCCTATGGTGTGCCGACACAAGTACGAGGGGACAAGCTGATGTTCAAGACCGTGTGCCACGCAGAGTATGAAAGGTTCCTGACCGACTACGGCCACTATGAGGTCGTGCACCACGACGTCACGAAGCGTCCGGGCCGATGCGCTGAGCTCTTCCATGCCGAAGTGCGCGTTATCGACCCATCGGTAAGCATGCGTCCTGCCTACACGATCGCGAAGGCGTTGCACGTCCGCGAGACGGGCGAGTGGCGCTACCTCGTAAAGGAGGACGCCAAGCGGGTCCGCGAGAGCTTCTACAAGGCCCGTCGCGTGCAGCGTGGACGGGAGGTCGCCGAGGAGCACGTGCGTCACGCCAAGCAGTGGCGACCGTCCGAGGAGAAGATGCACCCTGACGTCGTGTATCAGGCCGTCGTCGACCTGGTCGAGGAGGCCGGCTACCACATCACCCTGGGCGGCTTCGAGCTCGTCGACTACGAGGGCAACGTCGTCAAGACGCACTCCTACAAGGGGGTGAGATGATGGCTGAGTTCGTACCCGTAGAAGGACAGGCTTTCACGTCTCACGCACATTGGGTCGCGCACGCCACTCGCTACCTGACCTCTCACCCCGAATACAACGACACCGCTCACGGCGACGCTAAGGGCTGGCGAGGGTATCACTTCACAGCCATGTGCTTCGACCAGAAGGGCCGTCGCTGTCGCAACGGCGGAGACTTCAAGCGGGCCGAACAGGAAGACGCCTTCCCAGTTTGGTGGGTATGGCCGGACCAGCTCGCGGACCTAATAAGACCGGAAGGGGGTTCAGATGCAGAAGACCGGTGACCCCCACGTCGACAAAGCCATAGACGAGATAGACGCGGCCATGTTCAGTGGCGACGTGTTCGTGCGGCAGGAGGCCCGCGACGCCCTCAAGGCATGGCTGCGTCGCTGGGCTCGAGGCTGTGCGGAATTGCAAGAGACCTTCGGAGGCGAAGACGATGACGTGTGACAACTATGCCCCGGACCTGATGGCCATGGGTGACTGCAAGAACTGCGGGCATACCTATGAGAGCCATCTCGGCGCAGGGAAGCGGACGTTCAACTGTCAGTACCCCGGCTGTCGCAATGCCACGATCGGCCGGAACCCGACCTGTTCAGCACATCACCCGCATGTCATAAAGGAGAACGCGTCCGGCCTCATTCGCTGGATGATCGTGCACAGGCCGACGGGAGGCTTCTTGCCGGAGAGCTGCGGCGGATACACCCGTACGGAGCCGACCTGCGACCCTCTCGAGGTGCCGCGTCTGTTCCCCACTGAGGTCGCTGCTCGCAAGGCACTGACCTGGTGGCTCAAGGGCAAGCACCGCCTTCACTGTGAGGTGTGGAGCGGTCACGACACGTTAGGCGGGCTAAACGAGGTCGTGTACTCGGGGCCGTCGAAGCCCGAACCCGTAGAGAGCCGAAAGGCTGAAGACATGGCCGTAGTGCCGATGAGACTTAAGGAGGTAAAGACATGATGTGCTTCAGAGACCGGACGTTCTGTTCGGCGACCTGCCTCAACGCCTCGTGCGTCCGTCGCTGGACGGACGAGCTGCAGGCCCAGGCAGACGCCTGGTGGGACGAGCAGGAGGGACCGGCCCCGGTCGCCTTCGCAGACTTCTCGATCGACGCGCGATGCGTCGGCCACTTCGACGAGGTGACGACCGAGCCGGACGGCACGGTGCGGGTGCTCTCTAGGGGCGAACCGCTCTACGTCGGCCGACCGACCATGGACGGAGCGAGCGAATGATGAGGCTGTGGACGAGGGACGCGAAGGGGCGTCTGTGGAACGTGGGACAACTGCACGGCGTCGATGTGCCCCTAGGGCCGGGCGACTACGGCGACGGTCTAGTGCGGGTCGGACTGACCCTGCCGCTGCCGGAGCTGGAGAGCTCGTTCGACCTGAGGACGCGAGCCAACGACGTGACGGGCTACGTGCTCTCGCTGAGCAGGGAGCCCCTCCGCACTCGAGGGTTCCACAACGACTTCAGGTCTGGCACGTTGTTAGTCATACAGGGCGAGCCGGACGAACGCGTCTGGACCTGCGAGGGCATGACCCGATACCGGGTCCCCTTCAGCTTCGAGGAGATACACCATGGCTAGCGGATACGAGAAGGCCGAGTGCGGGTGGTACGACGAGCCCGGGCCGATCGCTGCATGGTTCGACCGCAACATGACGTGGATCGCGATCGTCTACTCGATCGCCTTCTGGGGCTTCACGGTCGTGTTGCCCCTGATAGCTCTAGTGCGAGGACTGCTCTGATGTTCAACAAGGAGGAAAGACAGATGAAGACAAAGCTCTACCTGAGCGCGGCCAACGAGCTCTCCGACGAGGAGGGGCGGACGTGTCGCTTCACGGTCAAGGAGGCGACCATGGTCAGGAGCCTGTGCCGCTACGGTAGCACGCGCGTCACGACCAAGGAGGCGTTCCTCCTCGACCTGTACGCCAGACAGGACGAGCCGGAGCTCAAGATCATCGACGTGTTCGTGTGCAAGATACGCAAGAAGGTGCGCGACGCCGGCATGCCCTCCGTGTTCGAGACCATATGGGGTCGTGGCTACCGGCTCGACCCGAACGTTGAGGTCGTATTGCCGGAGGGCCCAGGGGTGCGCATCGTGCTCCCCGACGGCGTGCTAAAGAGGCTCGAGGACCTGGCGTTCGCTCGAGACTGCACGATAGACGACGTCGTCAAGGCGCTCGTTGTCGACAACCTACGTGACGCCGAGCAGAAGGTCTGGGAGCGCGAGGAAGTCGCGCTGCTCGAGGCCAGTTAAGGAGACAACATGATAACCCGCGATCTCTATCTGGGCATGGCCCTTTTACTGTCGTCTTGCGCGGGCGCCGGACCCCCAGCGTATGCCCATGAGCCGGGAGACGGTCCGACGACCAGTCCCGTCCGTTTGAAGTGCGGGACCACAGTCGCGTCCGGCACCATGGCCGAGGGCGGAGGGTCGATGCTGACCGCCGCGCACTTCGTCCGTAGGTGCCAGGAGACCTCCGAACCGATCACCGTGCTCGGCTTCCCCGACGATGCCTGGACGGCTCCGGCTTCGTACGTCAACGACTTCGCGGACGTCGCGGTCCTCGGCGACTACGTGGCGACGTACGGACGAGGCACCCTGCTGTCGACGTGGGACTGCTCACGCGAGGCTGGCACCCCATACAAGGACCTGCTCTTCGCGGTAGGCTATCCTAACGGTACCGAGTACGACGTCATAGCCTCCGGCTCCTTCAAGGAGAACGCCGGCGAGTACCTGGCTCACGTCGAGGGCTTCGCTTACGGCGGAATGTCCGGCGCACCGGTCTACGACGACGTCGGGCGCACCGTCGGCATGGTAGTGGCTACGAACCTCAAGGAGGGGCACTTCACCATGGTGCGAGCGGACGCGGTCTGCGCCCTGATAGCCCAGGCAGACGAGTTGTTCCAGGCTGGTATCAAGAAGATCGACATGAAGCGCGTCTCGGCAAAGGAATAACGCATACCTTTCAGCCGTTTACGTGCCGAAGGCCGTCAGGATCGTCTCCTGGCGGCCTTCTTGTATTCCTGGTAGAGGTTCGAGAAGACGTGCTGTATCGAGTACGCTTGGAACTCGCTAGACGGGCTAGTCTCTCCTGCCACCTCACACGCCTCTTGGAAGACGTGCACCGCCTCGTGAACCAGGACGTCTATCGCCATCTCGTCCGTGTTGTCCGAGCCCCGACTGTTACCACGCAGCTGTCGAAGCCGTCCACGAACGTGCACCGACCTCCCGTCTTGCTGCTGGGGTACGGAGGCGGAGACCCGTCTCCCAATGCCTTGAAGTGCCGACGCCAGGACTTGACGTCCGGGCAGTAGGCGTACTCGTACGGGAAGTCGCCCACCCTGTAACAGGGGAGCGACCTGATCTTCTTCGTCTTAGCCATAGGTCGGTTGTCCCGTCCGCCAGTCGATCCTGACGCCTAGCTGCGTCTCGAACTCCTTACGACACGCCTCCAACGGCGGTAGCCAGTAGGCGTTCGCATACCCGTCGGAGTGCCTGTCAACGTCCGGCCTGTCGTCCGGCACCCGTACGCGCTTCTGCCTCTTCGGTGCGGCGGCGCCGAGACGCTTGCGGATGCGTTCGCCCAAGACGGTCTGCAGGGAACGCTTTCCCCTGAACCGGTCGCCCTGCCTACGCAGGTGCTCCTCGCACGCCTCTTGCACGTCCTGAGTGAAGTAGGTCGCGCCGTCTCCGAGCACGTCGTCCCACTCGCCGTCGACAGAGGTCATGTTGCGTCCGATCGTCCCGGAGACCAGGCTCTCGAACCACCAGGTGTCGAGGTAGTCCAGGCTCTCGAGCTTCTGGCGAGCGAGCGCGGTCGTCACCGGAATGTTCCGGCGGGGGTGGAAGTCTGACACGTCGCGCAGCTTCATGTCGAACAGGAACCGTGAGGCTCCCGACGGCCTCGGGTCGTCCTTCGATATGGGCGAGAACAGCTCGCCGTATACCTTCTTCCAGAAGGCGTCCTTGCCCCTGAAGACGTCGGTCACGTCGCCTACCGCGAAGCGTCTCTCGTCCTCGAGCGAGGCAGGGATGACCCAGTCCTCGTTCGACGCCATCATGACGTGGACCATGTTGCGTCCTGGCACCGCGTCGCGTCCCTTGGCCTCGAAGAGGATGGTCGGCTCCGTGATGAGCTGCTTCAACGTGCCCTCCGAGCGCTTGTCTCCTCCCCACATCGCCTCGTCGGCGAACAGGAATATGCAGTCACGCAGGTGGGCGTTGAAGTGGTTAGTCAGGTGCATCGCGTCCGAGATGTGCAGGCCGTGACGACCGGCGAGGGAGACGAGCAGCTTGCCCAGTGTCGACTTGCCGACGCCCTTAGGACCCCTGAACACGAGGGCGGTCTCAGCCGGCACGTCGGGGTTCTGGACCATGTAGGCTATCCAGTCGAGTATGTATTCGGCCATGGCCTCGTTTCCGCCGGCCAGTGCCTCGCGTATCACCTCGTCGAGGTACTTCCAAGACCCGTGAGACGAGCCAGCGCCCACGGTCCAGTCGGTCCAGAGGTTGAGCATCTTGTGCCCCGCAGGAAGCCTGTGGGCCGGGTCGAACACGACGCCGTCGTAGGTCTTGCGCTGTGACCACTCGATCCACTTCTTGGCCATCTGCTGCACCTTGCCCTCCTCGGTGACGACCTTCACGTTGGCCTCGAGGTTCTCGAAGTCGGCTCTGGCGTACTTCTCCCAGTAGGGGCGGGGAGGCTTGAACTGGTGGTCGACCTTCTGCTTGAACACGCGGAACTTGCCGCCGTCGTCGACGGCGCAGTACTCGCGGTTGAACCTGTCTAGTGGGCCGATCGAAGGGTCTCCGGCGTACTGGCTGACGTCCTCCGGGTCCTCCGCGTCCTCGAGGCCGGCGAAGTCGTCCTCCGCGCTGTCTCGCGGTATGAGGTCTCCGGCGCCCGCGTCGAACATCGCCTTGAAGAGCGTGCGTTCGGTGACGCGACGTCCCTTGGTGTCAGCGTGTAGGCTGTCCCAGCGACGACCGATTATCCAGGCGTCTCCGGCGTACTGCGGGTCACTCGTGGACCACTCGATGAACTCCTGACGTCCCTCACCAGCGGTCGCGTGGTGGCAGGCCATCATCATCGTCAGCCACTCGGACTGCTCTGCGTACTTCGTCGCGTCCAGCGTGCCCAACATCTCGGAGAGCTGCTCAGGGTCGATCGCGCCGGCGTCGATGGCGGAGACCCGGCCCGGACGGGCGATCAGCCTCAGCATGAAGTCGGTCGCCGCGGGCGTGTCCTCGAAGCCGGGAGACAGCGGGTCCAGCGTGTAGGCCTGCAGTGTCTCGGGGTGTATCGACCCCGGCGCGACGACCTGTCGGCCGAACGTCTTGAACTCGATGCCCTGGTAGTCCTCCAGGGTGTCTCGAGCCGACGCCTCGGCGGGCTTCGTCATGTATAGGTGCAGGCCCCCACTGCCCGTCACGACGGTCGGGCAGACCTCGCGCAGCGGTATCTTCAGGTCACGCTCCAGGCGGCCTAGCGGGTCGTCGCCCTCCTCGAAGTTCCGAGGGTCGACGTCCACGACCAGGTCGGTCTCGCGCATCCGCACGCCGACGTTGGCTCCGCCCTCCATGTGCTGCTCGGCCTTGGCGAGCGTCATCGGCTGCCAGTCGCGCCACTTCGGCCCGTTCGGCGCCTTGCCTATGTTGCGGCCCTTGCGGTCCTGAGCGTCAGGAACGTTTAGGGGTATAAGGTGCAGTCCCGCCTCAGCCAGTGGCCTGAGTTGCTCGGGCTGGTGTTCCCACTTACTCATCCGTGCTCTTCTCCCGCATGCTCGCTACGGCGCTACGGACGTAGTCGCTGCGGCTTATCTTTATCCCCGGGTTGTCTCGTCGCATCTGCTCGACCCAGGCGTCGATCGCCCGCACTTGCTCCTGCGGTAGCCGTACGCTTATCTGCGTATCTCCCATATCCATCTCCGTGTGTATGTGTCGAGTGCTCCTTATAGACGAGCCTACCGCGGAAGTGCACCGCATTGCACCGCAAAGCGACGGTTCTCGGGTCTTCCCCCATGACGCATCCTTTGTTCGACGTTCCGAGGGGAGCGACACAGACATTGAGCGAGACAAAGGAGAAAGACACATGAGCAAGCTCGGTACAATCGAAGTCCAGCTGACCCTTAGCGAGGACGCAAAGACATTCCTTACGGCCCTCGTCGCCGGCATGGCGACTACCCCCACGACCGTGACCGAGGAGGTCGGTGAGGTCAAGGTAACGACTGCCAAGAAGGAACCAGCCAAGAAGCCTGCTGAGGCGAAGAAGCCGGTCGTCAAAAAAGAGGAGCCTACCCCTGAGCCTGAGAAGGAAGAAGAGACGGACCCCCTTGCTGAGGGTGGCGCGAACGAGCAGCCAACGAAGGACGACGTCAAGAAGGCACTCGGGGCCTATCGCGAGATTGAGGGAACTGACGCGCTCGTCGAAGTCCTGCAAAAGTTCGGTGCCAGCTCGCTGACTGAGCTCGACGAAAAGCACTACGCCGACGTGATTGCTGCCGTCAAGTAGACGGCAGCTTCGAGGGGTGCTGCACGTCAATTCCGGTTCGCCGGGGAGAGAAGCACTGACTTAGCGATACGTGTATAGCGAGGTCCTCAGTCCGCAGAGCAAAAGGCTGAACCGCAAAGCCTGACGGCGGACAGGCGGTGACGGCTCGGAGAGACGAGCAACCTAATTCAAACGGAGAGACAGATGGCAATTTACAAAAGCTTCAGCGAGCTCGAAGCTTCTGGAAAATCATGGTCGGTAATATATGCCGACCCGCCTTGGGATTTTTCTAATTCTAATGTGAAGCGAGCCGGGGGTCAAACTTCTAATGTGAAGGACCACTATGAAACGTCGGGCTTGGTTGGCTTAAAGAGCATGCCTGTAGAGAATGTGGCTGCTGAAAATGCAGTGTTGCTACTATGGACTACAGACGCGCATCTTGAGTGGGCCATGCAAGTAGGCCAAGCTTGGGGTTTTAAGTACGCCACTTTGCAATTTGTATGGCACAAGCTCACATCTAAAGGTAACACCGCCAAAATACTAGGCCCCTGGGGCATGAAGTCATGTGAGAGTTGCTTGCTTTTTACTAAAGGGAAAGCACATTCAAGGTTGCTTACTAAACGTAATTCATGTCAGTTACATTCTTACAAACGAACTAAACATTCGGCAAAGCCTCTTGAATTTAGACAAGAAATACAAGAGCTATTTTGTTTGGAGTCTCCTCTTGAGCTTTTTGCCAGAAACACAGAAACTCCCGGGTGGGATTATATGGGGAATGAATTATGAGTAGCAACCAAGACAATCCGATGGAGCGGGCACACGCCAAGCTTTCAGCCTCAGGGTCCAAGCAGTGGATGAACTGCCCGGGGTCTCTGGCCTTAGAGGCCACGTTGCCTGATGAGGAGAGCTCAGAGTATGCGAACCTCGGAACCGCAGCCCACAGCCTCGGAGAGCACTGTCTACGTGAAGGCTTCGAAAGTCCATCGCTTTATCTCGGAATGTGGATAGGGCTCGACGGCGAGATGTATGAGACCGACCAGTCTGACAAAGGCATGAAGTGCTTCGAGGTCGACGACGACATGGCCGACGCCGTGTCCGTGTACGTCGAAGCTGTCAAGGACGAGATGGACCGGCTACCCGGCTCAGAGCTCTCGGTCGAGCGACGCTTCAACCTCTCGTGGCTGCGACCGGACATGTTTGGCACGAACGACGCATGTGTATCTGACTTCCTCAACGAGCTAGTCGTCCTCGACTACAAACACGGTCAGGGCGTACCCGTTGAGGCCGAGTGGAACTCGCAGTTCATGTATTATGGGATTGGAGCTGCGCAGGAGGATAGCTTCCTGTATGATAAGGTCACTTTTGTCGTCATACAGCCCCGCTGTCCGCACCCGAAGGGTGGAGTGCGCAAGTGGTCAATCAGCATGGCCGAGCTCCGCAAGTGGGCTGAAGAGGAACTAGCGGGCGCAGCGGACAAGGTGCGAGAGGCCGAGGAGGCCTACCATCCTGAGTGGGGCATGCACCCGACTGACGAGTTCATGGACAAGTACATGAGCCCCGGGCTCGAGACCTGCCGTTGGTGTCAGGCCGGACCCGCAGGCTGTGAGGCTCGCAACCGCAAGGCCATGGAGGTAGCGGCCGCGGACTTCGACGATGACCCACACGAGCTAGAGGCCCCGACCGACCTCGACAAGATCGCGAAGGCCTTGGAGTGGGTCCCGTTCCTAGACGCCTGGTGTCGATCGGTAGACGCACACGCGCAGCGCCTGGCTGAGGGCGGCACGAAGGTCCCAGGCTTCAAGCTGGTCGAGGGGCGCGGCACACGCAAGTGGATCGAGGACCTCAGCGAGACTGACATCGTCAAGGCCATGACCGAGTTCGGCGTAGACGCCAGTGACATGTACACAGAACCGGCCCTCATATCTGGGCCGGCAGCCGAGAAGCTCATCCGGGGTAAGGGCTCCGGCGCCCTCAAGAAGGAGATGAGCGCGAAGCTGCTCTTCAAGAAGCCGGGTGCCCTAACGTTGGCTCCTGAGAGCGACCCCCGAGAGGAGGTCAAGGCTTCGGCACAGTCCGACTTCGAGGACGTGGAGGACTGACGTCTTGCGGACCCGGTCGCTGGAACACCTCAAGGCCCGTCTCGAAGACCTAGGGGAACGCATACGTGACTTCGAGAGACGACAGGCAGAGCAGAGGAAACGCAAGTGGAGCTGGAAGGATCAACTAAACCTAGGGAGCAAGACCCCAGGACGAGACGAGCGCTCCGCTTCATAGGCGAACGCTGCGTCATAGGACCGAACCTCGTCGTGCCCCTACGAGTGTTGTGGCGAGAGTACGAGAGATGGGCTGACGAGCAGGCACTCCCTGACCCGCAGCCTAGAGACCTCAAGGCGGCGCTCGATGCCCCTTGGGCTACGGTGAGCGAACCCAAGGGGCGAGGACGGATGCGGACAGTGGTCCACGGCGTCGGCTTCAAGGGCTAGTCTCACTCGACGGGCCCCGTGTCCGTTTACATAACCGTGCAAAGCAAGAAAGGAAGTTAGCATGGCTGCAAAGAAAGTAGTGACCCCGGTCTTCCGGGTGTCTTTCCCGTCTGTGTTCGAAGCGTCGAGCTGGGAGGGTTCTGCCCCTAAGTTCGAAGTGACCGGACTGTTTGATCCCTCGAAATTCTCTGAAAAGGACAAGGAGCGTTGGCGTGCCATGCAGGCACTCGCGGACGAGGTCTCCATGGACAAGTTCAAGAAGAAGGTGAAGGACCTGCCGGGCAACTGCAAGAAGCCGTTCCGCGACGGTGCCGAGAAGGAAGACCTCGAGGGCTTCGAGGAGGGCAAGCCCTTCGCTCGTATGTCGTCGAAGCTCCGTCCCGGTCTCATCGACGTGGACCGCACCCCGATCACCGACGAGAGCGAGTTCTACCCAGGCTGCTACGCCCGGGCGACCGTGACCGCGTATGCCTACGACAATGTCGGCAAGGGCGTGGCCTTCGGTCTCCAGAACCTGCAAAAGGTCGCTGACGGCGAACGCCTCGACAGCCGCACAGACGCTGCTGAGGACTTCGAGGACGACATCGACGACGAATGGATCAGCGACGACAAGGTCGACGAAAACGATCCCCTCGCCTAAGAGACACACCGTCCAGACACACGGGGGTCGGAGCAATCCGGCCCCCTTTTCGTTTATCCCCCGAACGCTGGTCCCCTGAATAGGGGGTACTTGACACTAATAGGGGGTGATTTACAGACAGCAAGTCAGACAGCAAGGAGACACATCATGTCAGACACATTCCGCTACGTACGGGTCAAGTTCGCCGAGACGGCCAAGTGGTACACGTACCGCTCGGACTTCATGGTCAAAGAGGGCGACGAGGTCCGCGTGCCTACCATCTACGGAGACAGCGTCGCAGTCGTCAAGGGGACGTCAGCCGACGAGGACTTCGGCTTCCCGACAGCGAAGTGGCTGCACGGCTTCTGCAACCCGCATCGTACGAAGTCTCGCTGGCCGAAATACTTCCGCGTCCGTAACAACGTCGGCCAGGTGCTCTACGCCAACCAGACGAAGGTGTGTCGCCCGGGCGAGGAGCCTTCCAGCAAACATGCTGCGGCACCTCACGTCGTGAACGTTCACGTCAACTGCCGTTCCGCCCTGGCTGACGCTCCGCGCACCGGTTACGAGACGAACCCTTGTGCTGAGATCGAGATGGGAACTCGCACCGGTCGCTGGGCTTCTGGTGGTCCTGCACCTGTCTTTATGTCTTCTCGTCAGAACGGCAAGTCGGACGCTCGTCTCGCAGACCTCGTGTCTCAAATGATGGCGCCGAACCCGCTCCTCATGGCCCTCAGCTATGGCATGAGCGAGGAGAAGGCCCTCAAGCAGGCGGTGAAGCAAGCAAAGAAGGGCGTGAAGCGTGCCGCCAAGGAGCTCGCTGCTGCTGAAGACGCTCTCGCGAAGGCGAAGGCCGAGAAGCGCCTCGCCAAGCTCGAGGAGCAGCTCGAGGCGGCCCGCGAGGAGCAGGAGTTCCGCGAGGAGTACAAGGACGCGGCTGAGAAGTCCGGCGTCGACCTGGACGAGGTGCTGGAGCTGCGCAAGACGCTCGAGGGCTAAGAAAACAGGCCATGACTAAATTAGGGGGTTTACGCAGTCGCGTTTACCCCCTATATTCTTCCCAACATACGTCCAGACAGACACAGGAGACAGACAGATGGCCAGTGAGGTGCAGGTCGCGGTAGCGACGATCATCAACGAGAACCCAAAGGCGACCAACGACGAAGTCGCCGCAAAGGTGCGGGAGATGATCCCAGGCGCATCGACCACGGCCGCTTCGGTCTCGAGCATAAAGTCTCGCCTCAAGAAGCTAGGCGAGCCGACCGTCGACGACGACGGTAACATACAGCTTCCTCAACCCGCAGCAGCTCAGCCTCTACCCACTTTCGGGCGCTACGCCGAGCACGACCCTGAGGAGAGCCTCGAGGACGCAAAGGCTCGCATCGCGAAGCGCTACCTCTCCATGGAGCGCATGGCTCAACGCGTCGTTGACGGACACATTCCCTCACTCATCATCAGCGGCCCTCCCGGATTGGGCAAGTCGTTCACCGTCATGCAGGCCGTCGAGCAACTCGACGAGGAACAGTACGACGTCATAAGCGGGGCCATCACAGCAGTCGGCCTCTACATTGCCCTGTGGAACATGAGAGAAGGTGGCATAATCGTACTCGACGACTGCGACGATGTGTTCCGCGACGAGACGGCACTCAACCTGTTGAAGGCCGTACTCGACAGCACTCCGGTCCGTCGCGTCTCTTGGCGTAAGCGTGCGCCTTGGCTCGACGAACTCGGCATAGACGACAGCTTCGACTTCAAAGGCTCAGTCGTCTTCCTCACGAACGTGGACTTCGAGAAGGCCGTCGAGAGCGGCAACCGCAGCGGCAAGCACTTCGAGGCGCTGATGGACAGGTCCATGTACCTGTGCCTCACGCTCCGTGCGCGTCGTGACTTCATGATACGCATCCGCCAAGTCAGCGAGGGCGAGACCGGCATGCTCTGTAAAGACCCTCAGCTCGAGCTGACCGAGGAGCAAGCGGAGGAGGTGCTCGACTTCGTGTCAGAGCATCAGACCCGCTTCTACGGCCTGTCGCTGCGACTGGTCAGACAGGTCGCTCAGTGCATGCTGGCAGACCCCGATGACTGGAAGGACGACGTCGAGGCCACTAAGATGAGGACCGTATGAGACAGCTGAGCTTCGACCTACGGACCAAGGTGAACGAGCTTCGAGCCTACGACTGTGACAGGCGTACAGCCGGCACGCTCTTCAAGGCAGCGAAGGGGCACGTCTCAATGACCGACTGCCTAGAAATGGCAGTCGCCTTCCGCCAAGATCGAGAACAGGCCATAGAGCTGCAGTGTGCGGTTCGAGGTCAGATGCAACACTCAACCCGGGTCCGTTGACCCATCAGTGCAAGGAGAAAGACAGATGCACCAGATACCCCTACACCACAAGCGCGACGTTCCTCTGACGAAGGCCCAGAAGACCGCTCGCGCCGAGCACGCCATGCACATGATGCAGCTCAACCACGAGGGCTTCCGCAAGCCTAAGACGTCGCCTAAGCGGATGATGCGGGCCCGAGGCGGTGAGTATATGAGCATTGCCGAAAAGACGGCCGTCGCGGCTGACATGATGGAGCCGTACAAGCCGGTAGCCGCTGAGGTCCGCGCTAACCGCCACGCAGGCGTTGCGGGTAAGACCGGCTCCGAGCGTAAGGCATACGCTCGTCAGCGTCAGAGCGGAGGGACGGTACATTGACCCTCATTCAGTACAAGGAGCACCGCTTCCGCAAGTCGGTGCTCGGGGTGATCAACCAGGCAAACACGATCCTAGCCGAGATGGGCGCGATGGGCTACACGCTCACCCTCCGCCAGCTGTTCTACCAGTTCGTCCGTCGCAACTGGATCGAGAACACGGAGCGCAACTACAAGCGCCTCGGTCGCGTCGTCACGGACGCGCGAGAAGCCGGCCTCATGAGCTGGACGGCCATCGAAGACCGCGGGCGTAACTGCGAAATAAACGCCTACACGGAAGACCCGTCAGAAGTGCTAAACGGCATTGAGTTCGGGCTGAACGTCGATCGTTGGGCCAAGATGGACGACTACGTCGAGGTCTGGGTCGAGAAGCAGGCGCTCGAGAGCGTGATCGCAAAGCCGTGTCGCAAGTGGCACACGCCTTTCATGGCCTGTAAAGGCTACCTGTCTGCGAGCGAGGCCTGGCGTGCCGGACTTCGCTTCCAGCAAGCAAGGCAACAGGGCAAGCGTCCAGTGCTCATCCATCTCGGCGACCATGACCCGTCCGGTATTGACATGACCCGCGACAACGGCGATCGTCTCGAGCTGTACTCCCGCCAGGGTGTAGAGGTCCGGCGCATTGCGTTGAACATGGACCAGATCGAGCAGTACGACCCGCCACCGAACCCGGTGAAGGGTTCTGACAGTCGCTGGCGCAAGTACGCAGAGGAGCACGGCAACAACTCGTGGGAGCTAGACGCCTTGGAGCCCAAGGTGCTCGACGACCTCATCCAAGACGCCATCACGACCCACATCGACATGGACAAGTGGGACGAGGCCGTGCGGGAGGAAGACGAGAAGCGGGCCGACCTGGCTAAGCTGCACGAGCGCTGGCCTGAGCTGCAGCGCCTCGTGAACATTGAGGGCAAGCCTCTCGAACGACTACGCATGTATGACTTCGCTGTCGACCATGGACAGTCACTCAACACCCTCGAGTTTCTTGACTGGATTGCTGGGCGTCTTGTTGAAGTGTATGGAGAGAGTGAAAACGTTGACTTTGTGTTGTCACTGAAAGAGCGGGCTAACTTGTTGCGCAACGCGCGGGTAGGACCGTGAGCCTGATAAGCAAAGACATGTACCTCCGCGGCCGACAGGCCGCGGAGGCACTCGAGGGTACTGCTCAGTCCCTCCATGACGTAGCTTCTGACGAGGAACAAGACGACCCGAACTTCTGCGCTGCACTCGACGAACTCGTCTTCTGCTGTGCTGAGTGCGGGTGGTGGTGCGAGACAGGAGAAGCGTGTGAAGGAGACAGCGGAGAAGACGTCTGCTCGGACTGTAGCGAGACGTAGCTCGGAAGACAAGGCGACCATCGACTTCGAGACCCGCTCGGCCTGCGACCTGTTGAAGCAAGGCGGGTGGGTCTACTCGGAGCACGAGAGCACGGAGGCCATGTGCCTCGCGTACAAGCTGCCCGGCCAGGTGACGAAGCTCTGGCACATGGCTCACCCTCAGCACATGATATTCGAGAGCCCTCCGCCGGAGGAGCTGTTCGACTGGATCGCTCAAGGCGGGCTCGTAGAGGCCCACAACGCCTTCTTCGAGCGAGCCATCTGGGCGAACGTGATGCACAAACGTCACGGATGGCCGGCCATGCCCCATCTACAGTGGCGCTGCTCGGCGGCTAAGGCCTCCACCTTCGCGTTGCCCAGGGCGCTCGACGGAGCCGGCGCCGCGCTAGGCCTACCGGTCGAGAAGGACCAAGAGGGTCGGCGGATAATGCTGAAGCTCTCTAAGCCTCGCAAGCCTCGGAAGGCAGAGCGGGCTGAGATGGCCGCGCAAGGCATCAACCCGGACGAAGTCATCCTATGGCACGAGGACGAGGAGGACCTCGAGAAGCTCTGGTCGTACTGCATGACTGACGTCGATGCGGAACACGAGCTCAGCCTCTCGTTGAGGGACCTCACGCCGTTCGAGCTAGAGCTCTGGCAGATGGACCAGGAGATGAACGAAAGAGGCGTGCACTGCGACGTGCGTATGGCTCGTGAGGCCCTTCGGCTAGCTAAGGCGCAGTCGTACAAGCTGAACGCCGAACTTAGCGACCTGACGGCCGGTGAGGTCAAAACGGCTAGCTCTCGGATGGCGTTCGTCGACTGGGTCAACCGCCAGGACGTGCCGCTGCCCGACACTCAAGGACCGACGCTCGAGGAGTTCGCGGCTAAGGAAGACGTGCCCGACACGGTGCGAGCGGCCCTAAAGATAGTCAAGGACGTCAACCGGACGTCCATTCGCAAGTACGACGCCATGCTCAAGAGAGCGGCCTCGGATGACACGCTCAAGGACACTATGATGTACCACGGCGCCTCGACCGGCCGATGGGCCGGCAAGGGCGTCCAGCCTCACAACTTCCCTCGCGGCACCATCAAGGACATCGCCAAGGACATAGACACGGCCTGCGAGGCGATACGGACCGGAGACAGGACCTGGATAGAGCTGCTATACGGCGGAGGCTCGGTGCTAGAGGTCCTGTCCTGTGCCCTGCGTGGGGCCCTGACTGCTCGCCAAGGCAAGGAACTTGTCGTTGCCGACTACTCGGCCATCGAGGCTCGCGTGGTATTCTGGCTCGCAGGCGCCGAACAGGCACTGGACGTCTTCCGAAAGGGCGAGGACATCTACTGTGACATGGCAAGCGGCATTTACGGCTACGCCGTTAATAAGGCCATGGCCGAGGAAAGACAGATGGGCAAGCAGTCCATTCTCGGCCTCGGGTTTGGTATGGGCTTCTTGACCTTCCTGCTGACCTGCCGTAAGTACGACATCGTGTTCAGTCCCGAGCAGGCCCGCAAGATCGTGGGCTCCGCGTGGAAGGAAGTACAGGACCGAGTGGTCGCGTACTTCCACGGTAAGGACGACCTAGAACGGAAGGGCGTAGGAGTTACCCGTAAAAAGAGGCTGATAAAGGAGGGTCTTGACTACGACGAGGTCCTACATGAGCTAGTCCTTATGCAGTTCATCGTCGATCGATACCGGTCACGCTACCCCGAGGTGGCGCAGATGTGGAAGGACCTTGAGCAGGGAGCCCTCATGGCCACCCAGAACCGGGGACGCGTCGTGAAGACGGGCAAGATCGAGTGGAAGCTGACCGGACGCTTCCTACACGCGAAGCTGCCGTCGGGCAGGCTGCTGTCGTACTGTGACCCGAAGGTAGTCAAGAAGAAGACGCCCTGGGGAGCCGAGGGCCAGGAGCTCACCTTCATGGGCGTGGACCCCTACAGTAAGAAGTGGACCCGCCTCGGGACCTACGGGGGCATGCTCTGCGAGAACGTCGTCCAGGCAACCGCCAGGGACTTGATGGCTGCGGCCATGTTAAGGGTACACAAGCACCCCATATACGACATGGTCATGAGCGTGCACGATGAACTGGTAGCCGAGGCCGACCTTGGCGCTGGCGACGTCGGCGAGTTCGAGGAGCTAATCAGCATGACACCGCCATGGGCGCAAGGCTGCCCGGTGACGGCAGAGGGCTGGAAGGGCCTCAGATACAGAAAGTAAAGGAGACAGACAATGCAGACCGAACAACAAGCCGCGAGTGACCTCATCGCCGGAGCTCAGGCCGATCCAGGAGTGATGGCTAAGGTCCTCACCCACGCAGCGAAGCAGGGATACACGCCGAGGGCTGCGTCCCATGCGGCTAAGCGGGCCTCTCGCTGGATACGCAACAGGAACGGCGGCAACCCGCCCGGACACATCAAAGAGAAGATCGACCTCGTCAACGGAATGGCGAAGGCGGCAGGGGTTGAGTACGATGGGTGACTTCAGCAGCGCAGAGACCGCATGGATGGAGACCAACTCGGGTCGACAGTTCAACTACGCTCACCTGGACGCCGGCTCCATCTGCATCGAGGACGTGGCGGCAGCACTCAGCAAGATGTGTCGCTACAATGGTCACACGCGTCGGTTCTACTCGGTGGCCGAGCACTGCGTGCTCATGTCTCGCTGGGTGTCCGGCCAGGCAGACCGCACGATTGACGACTGCAAGGTCGCGCTGCTGCACGACGCCTCCGAGGCGTACCTCAGCGACGTTGTACGCCCGGTCAAGAACTTCCTCGAAGACTACAAGGCCATGGAGGCGTCGATTGACGGCTTCGTTATGGCTCACTTCGAGGTGCAGTACCCGTTCCCACCGTGGCTCAAGGAGATCGACACGCGCATCCTCGTGGACGAGCGAGCGCAGGCGATGAACCCGAGCACGAACGTGTGGGGCGTAGATGGTCTCGAGCCGCTCGGCGTGAACGTACAGTTCTGGTCGCCTGACCAGGCCGAACAGGAGTTCCTCCGTGAGTACAGGTACGTCACTGCCCATTAAAGCGACTGCACGTCAGCTCTCAAACAACGCGTGGAAAGCTCGCAACCCGATACGTTGCGAGTTCTCCTACATTCGCTCAAGGGCATTGAAAAAGGGTCGAAAGTTTGAGTTGACGCTTGAAGACTTCGAAGAGCTGTACGCGCCCATGAGGTGCGCAGTCACCGGTCATCCGCTCTCTTGGGAATGGAGCGGTCCGGGCAAACGCAATCCCTGGAAGCCTTCTCTTGACCAGATAAAACCGGGAGAAGGCTACACCCGCGACAACGTACGCGTTGTAAGCTATATCTACAATCTCGTTAAGCTAGACTGGGATGACGAAGTCGTAGCGGAGTTTCGCAATGGCTGACTATCCCTTTGTATTTCCGCCCTACAGACACCAGCTACGTGAGTTCGAACTGCACCGAGACGATGAGGCCCGGGCGTTACTCTGGCAAATGCGCTCGGGGAAGACGAAGGCCGTCATCGACACGGCCTGCTACAACGCGCGGTACCGGGAGCTAGACGGCGTGCTCGTTATTGCTCCCAACGGCGTTCACGTCAATTGGATAATACGCGAGCTCCCGAAGCATCACTGGAGGGAAGTGCCACACTGCAAGATGGTGTGGAACGCCGTCAAGGCACGGAACGTGTCCTGGCGCGAGGCCTTCGCACACTTCAAGGCCTCCAACAAGCTGGCCTGGTTCGCCGTCAACTGTGACGCCTTTCAGACGAAGGTCGGTAAGCAGGCCGTGGCCGAGTTCCTGAAATCCCGCAAGAGGGTGCTGCTCGTCGTTGACGAGAGCCACGAGTTCGGTACTCCGGGGGCTAAGCGCACTCGAGCCGTCCGTGCGCTCGAGAGCAAGACGGCGATGCGCCGGATACTCAGCGGGACGGCAGTCGACGAGAGCCCGCTCAAAGCCTTCTCACAGTATGAGATACTCAGCAAGGGGGCCTTAGGGTTCACTCGCTATCAGGACTTCAAGGACCGCTACGCCGTCGAGGAAGAGAAGCGCAACTGGAAGACGAAGCGCACCTACAAGGTCATCTCCGAGTACGTCAACCAGGAGGAGCTCCGTGAGCGCATGGCTCAGTGGTCGTCCGTCGTGCTCAGAGAGGACTGCGACGACATGCCCGAGCTCATCAGGGCCGCTCGACCGTTCGAGATGCTGCCCGAGCAACGCAAGGTCTTCGACAACCTGGTCGATGGCATGATGCAACGCCTCGAGAGCGGCGAGCACGTCAGCCCGTCAGACGGAGGCGCCCTGGTCATCAGGCTGCAGCAGGTATCGTCGGGCTACGTGGTCGACGAGGACGGAGACATCCACCAGCTCGTCAAACCGGAGCTGAACCCGAGGCTAGAGGCCCTGAGGGCTGAGCTCATACTCGCTCGAGGCAAGACGATAATCTGGTGTCGCTTCCGAGAGGAAATACGCCTGGTCACCGAGCTGCTACGTCGCATGGGGCGTAACTTCGTGGAGTATCACGGAGGCACGAAGGCAGACGAGCGTTCAGACGCGATTGACGCGTTCCAGAACGACCCGTCCGTGACCGAGTTCGTGGGTCAGCCGCGAGCAGGTGGACAGGGGTTAGACCTGTCGGCTGGAGATGACATTGTCTGGTTCAGCCACACGTTCAGTGCGATCGAGCGGAAGCAGGCCGACGAGAGGGCCACGCAGCTCGGGGGACGCAGGATCGGAGTGGCCGACCTGGTGGCTCTCGGTACACCCGACGAGCGTATACTGGAGAAACAAGAGGAGAAGGCTCAGACCGCGGACTACCTGAGCGGCAGGGGCCTGAAGAATTTCTTGAGGAGCATGGAAAATGTCTAGGGTCTTCGTAAGTCAGGTGCCCGCTCGTTGGGACAGACAAGAGGGCTGTTGGCGCGAGAAGTTCGACCTGTCACCAGCTGAGGAGCACGGGGAGCTCATAGCGCTGTTGCCCTACGGCAACGTGGCTGACGACGCCGACACGGTCAAACGCCAGATCGCCGACGGACTATCCTCCTTCGACGCCTCGAAGGACAGCGTCCTGCTGCTCGGGGACCCGGTCCTAATCGCCTGCATTGGCGCCTTCATGGGCGAGCAGGGCGAGGACTTCGTAGCCCTCAAGTACGATCGGAGGTCCGACCGGTACGTGAGACGGCGTATAGCCGTGTAAGGGAATACCGGCTCGCTGACTGGGTCGGAGACACTAGCCTTCTGTCGGGACACGCCGTCCCGACGAACAGACAAGCAAGGAGAAAAGCTTATGGCTGAAGAGGAACAGAAGCGCGGGGTCGGCACCATCATCCGTGAGGCGCTGCTCGCTCGTAAGACGAACGAGGAGGCACTCGCTGCCGTCCAGGCCGAGATGCCCGAGGCGTCGACCACGACCTCGACCGTCAGCTGGTACCGCAACCAGATGCGCAAGGAGAAGCTCGACGTGCCGACGGCACGGGAGCTGAAGAAGGAACGCAAGGCCGCTGAGGCCGATGCAGGGGAGGGAGCTGACCCGCTCGAATAAGGGGCATTTACAACACCCCTCGAGTGTGTTACATTAAGGGGAGCGCCTTGACGGGCGTTCCCCTTTTGCTTTAGAGACAGGAAGACAGATGATTGACGAACCTGAAGAGCTGCCCTACACCCCGATCGTCGAGGGACTGGGATGGGCAAGGATTTACTGGGTACGAGGCCCGATACCAGCGGGTCGCGGACGTGACCGCAACGAGGTCAAGGACCCACCGAACGCCGGCTGGTCAGGGGCGTTCGTGATAGACAAGGGCCGTAAGACGGTCACGCTCTTTTCGCCCTACGGCTTCGATGCCTACAACGTGTCGAGGGCGTCCCTCGAATACAAGTCCATGAAGGCCGACCCTTACAGCCCCGAGTTCTTCGAACAGATGCTGCCATCCCGCTGGGCGGAGATAAGCGACCGCGGATGGATGAAGGACTTCGACACGGCAGCGGTCGTGATGCGGTTACTAGGGCTCGACGTGCCGATGAACACGCCTAGCGCCAAAGACGGGGAGGAAGACAAGCCCCGAGGGGGTAAGGAGGTTGGGGGCCAGCTGCTCAAGCCCGTCAAGAAGGGCAGCCGTCGAGGTCAGGTGCTCGAGTTTTTCCTAGGAGGCGAGGCGTCCAGGCGTTCCGTTAGAGAGGCCATGGCCGAAATAGAGGTCTCCCGTAAGAACCTGTTGAGCCAGCTATTCCTGCTACAGAAGGACCACGGGATCGGATACACCGTCACGGGTGACGCCGTCGAGGTACACCTGCCGGAGGGGTGCGATGATCCCTTCGCCGCTTGAGGACGCGATCGTCAAGCGAGAGTTGAAGGAGCACAGGTTCAGGGCACGTAGGCACTCCATGTTCAGGCTCATGGAGAGGTACGGGCTCGCCTTTGACGACGCGAAGGCGACGTACATCGAACACGAACGGAGACTTTGGAACAAGGAGGGTAAGCACCTCAGGGACACGAGACAGGGAGGAAGCCTGTTCGTCCTACGAGACGAGAAGACGAAGAAGGCCTTCTACCCGGTCGTCAAGACGCGGGCCGTGCGTTGCGGCTCAGTCGTGGGGGTCGTATCGATGATAGTGACCTACCTCGAGATCATGATGGTGTGTGAGAACTATGGGAACGACGAAGATAGCTGTGCCGCGCAAGGGGACGCTCTTCCAGGAGGACCTCTGCTCCGACCCGTTCTGGATGCTTGTCGCATGCCAGTTAGTCAACCTAACGACGTGGACCGCCGCTGAGCCCGTGTTCCACGAGCTCCGTCGGTCCTATCCGACGCAGGACGCGCTCGCGAGAGCGCCCCTTGAAGCGATGGCTCAGACGCTGGCCCCCTTGGGGCTATACAATCGAAGGGCGAAGACCCTGACCGGCATGGCTCAGGTCTTCAGCTCGGAGGTAAGGACGTCGGACGACGTCATGAGACTGCCCGGCTGTGGCAAGTATGCTGCAGACAGTTGGGCCCTGTTCATCGAGAAGCGCGACGACGTCGAGCCGAACGATGGCAAACTGAACTGGTACGTGCGAGAAAGGAAAGTAGCATGAAGAGAACAGACATGATTGCGGACTTCGCTGAGATGACCGAGCGCTTCGCTCGCGACATTCTCGGCCTACCCATCCCGAAGGAGCCGGAGCGACTGAGCCCCGAACGCAAGGAGTGGGCGTTGTCCGCTTTGAACGAGGAGCTGACCGAGTTCAAGGACGCCGGAGACATAGACGGCGAGGCAGACGCGCTCATCGACTTGACCTACTTCGCGCTTGGACGCCTGGTGGAGATGGGTCTCTGTCCGCGGCCTCTCTTCGAGGAGGTGCACGGAGCGAACATGCGCAAGGTACGAGGTGAGCTGTCCAAGCGGCCGAACAGCAAGGGCTTCGACGCCGTCAAGCCCGAGAGATGGACGCCCCCCGACCTCGCGCCTTACCTCCGCATCACGCAGGAAGACGTGCGCTTCATGGGCCTGTTGACCGACGAGGGTGAGCTCTCGACGGCTCCGGAGCTACCTGTCCGTCAGGTCCTGCCGAAGGTCTTGGTGCTCGGCCACGGTCGGCACGGCAAGGACACTGTGTGTGAGCGTCTACGTGACGTCTACGGCTTCCGGTTCACGTCTAGCTCGGAGTTCTGCGCAGAGCGCGTAGTCATGCCGACTATCGATCGCGCCATGGCAATCTGCGCTGAGCAAGACGCTGAGTACAATGGACCCGGCCCCTACAAAACGGCAAAGGAGTGCTTCGACGACCGTGCTAATTACAGAGCCGCTTGGTTCGAAGCCATTTCGGAGTACTGCGCCGAAGACCCAGCTCGCCTCGGCCGCGAGATTTTCGAGGAGCACGACGTATACTGCGGTCTCCGCAACAAGCGCGAGTTTAACGGACTGAAAAACGTGGGCGGCTTCGACGTCTGCATCTGGGTCGATGCTTCGGACCGCTTGCCTCCCGAGGACGCAAGCTCCTGCACCGTCGAGCCCTGGATGGCTGACTTCGTCATCGACAACAACGGCACTGAGGCTCAGCTGCGTGACAACGTGGACACCTTGGTCAAACGCCTGCTGGGAGACTTGTCATGAACCGACAGACATTCCACGAGGCCTATCGGGGCCTGCTCGTCAACACCCTCAACCAGGGGTTCGAGGAGGTGAACGAACGGACGAAGTCACGCATCAAGGTCGTGCCCGGAGGCCATGCCTTCACCCTCGACCTGCGCGAGGGTACGATCCCCATGGCCGGCAACCGTCGATACTACCCGCACATCGCCGCCGCGGAGACCGCCTGGCAGTTCATGGGGACCAAAGACCCGAAGTTCATCCTGTCGAAGGCTCCCAAGCTGTGGAGCAAGTTCGTCGAGGACGGCGAGCTCAAGACGGCTTACGGGTGGCGATGGCGTGAGGCCTTCGAACGTGACCAGATAGGCCGAGCGGTGTCTCAGCTCAAGGCCAACCCGACCAACCGACAGCTGTTCGTGTCTGCCTGGGACCCCCGCTGTGACGGCCTCGGAGGCGTACAGCCGAAGAACATTCCGTGCCCTCTCGGCTTCGCCATAAACCGGTTCGACGACGACCTGCACATGAGCGTGTACGTCCGGTCCTCAGACCTGTTCGTCGGTCTGCCTTACGACGTGATGGCCTACGCTCTCACGCTAGACGCGATCGCAGCCAGCACGGACTGCAAGCCCGGAAGCCTGCACTTCTCGCTGGCGCATGCGCACCTGTACGAGACGCACTGGAACGCGACGAAGGCGTGTCTCGACATGGACCCGCGTCCCAAAGACGCCCGCGAACGTGAGATGCTCAAGGGCGCCTCTTCCCACTGGGCGACGGGCGTGCAGCCCAACCTGCCTGGCTGGTCCATAGAGATGATCCTCGGAGACCCCGAGGCCTACTGCGACACGGTCAAGCGCCTCGCGAAGCGTGCGGCCTCGAACTCGTGGGACCCCATGCCGGAGGTCGTAGAATAGACATGAGTTCAGCGAGCCCGGAAAAACAAAGAGCAGCCGCTCGTAGATGGCGGCAAAACAACCCCTTATCTAGCCTATTGAAAAATGCGAGGGACCGGGCTCGCATATACTCTGTCGATTTTGCGCTTACAGTAGAAGACTTAGGTGTTGCTCCAACACACTGTCCAGTATTAGGGCTCAAGCTTTCATACCCCGGAACAGGCTTGGGCCGACAACCTAACTCGGCTTCCCTCGACAGACTTGACAATCGTACGGGTTATGTGAAGGGCAATGTTGCTATTATAAGCTGGCGGGCAAACAAGATAAAGGGCGACGCCTCTTTAGAGGAGTTGAAAAGCATAGTCTCTTACATGGAGAACAAACATGAAAAATAACAAATGGGACATTAGATTTATGCGTCTCGCCGTCGAAGCCCGGTCGTGGGTCAAGGGCTCCGACCTCGGCGTCGGTGCGTGTGTCGTCAGCCCGGATCGCCGAGGGTTCTCCCTCGGCTTCTCGGGCCTGCCGCGAGGCATGGAGGACACGGACGAGCGCATCACTCAGCTGGAGTTCAAGGACTATCACCTCGTACACGCTGAGCTGAACGCCATACTTAACGCAGGGCGATCGGTCGTCGGCTGGACGATGTACGCGACCACCTGCCCCTGCGCTCACTGCTCGGCGGCGATGATACAGGCGGGGATTGTCCGCGTCGTGTCTCCGCCACCGTTCGACGGCCGCTGGAAGCGGCACCACCTAGAGGGCCGCGATGCACTCCGGGAGTGCAGCGTCGAGGTCGTGAACTGGGAAGGAGACCTGCCATGAGGCTTGTGATGGGAGTATCGTCGGACGGATACGTGTCACGCGGCCCCGACGACCGTATGGAGTGGCTCAAGGGCGACGACAAGCTCGCCTTCAGGCTGTTGACTGTAGCGGGTTCAGGCGTGTGCGGAGCGAGTGCCCGCACCTTAGACCTAATGCCCGCTCACCTCGAGGGCCGGCGCCTCGTTCGCATAACGCGTTCGAACTTCTGTCTCGAGGCGTTTGTCCAGAGACACGGCCCTGACTGCACGCTGCTAGGCGGTCAGACGCTCGCCTTGTACGCCCTCGAGCAGAACCTAGTTCGTTCCGTACACGTGTGTCGGTCTCGGAGCGTGCAGCTCGGCTCCGGGCAGCGCGACGAGCTTTCAAGCGTGTTGGCCTCGAGCTGGTACAAGGACGCGTCGTTTGAGGTCGGTTCCGTGGACGTCGAGACCTGGAGACAGGGGGCTTTTTTATGGTGACGAAGGACAAGGAGAAGGCCCTGTGGGCCTGGTTGCGTGACGGCGCGAAGCCGGTCCGCCGAGACCTGCACATGCACAGGGTCGAGAACGAGGTGGAGGTCGGCTGTCCGGACGTGGAGGGCTGCTATCGCGGCTCTTGCTTCTGGACCGAACTCAAGTCGTGCCCGGAACCCGGTCCCCGAGGGGGAGTTCAGGTCAAGATAACCGATCGCCAGATGGACTGGCTGCGTCGTAGGCGTAAGGTCGGAGGGCTTGCTTGGCTACTCATTCGGGTCGGCACGGGGAATAAACGCAGGCACTACCTGCTAGAAGGGGAGGACCTGACCGCTCTGCGTAAGAGCGTGCAGGAGGTATGGCTGGCGGAACGCTCGGTCATAGGAGAGAAGGACGGCGCTGCGAGCATAATCAGGGCCATGGCCGGATTTTAATAAGGGGAAACGACGGTTGAAGGGAACGAGGGTTCCCGATACTAGACTATTGGGAACCCTCGAACTCAGACATCAAGGAGACAGACACATGAAGAGACACAAGACCCCAAAGAAGCCGGAGCCCACTCAAGCTCCGATGGAAGTCTTATTGAAACACTATCACGATAGGCTCGAGGCCTACAACGAGGCAACCGTCGCTTTCTGCGCCGAGCGCAAGATCGACGCCGAGGAACGCCTCCTGCATCCGATTGATGGCAGCAAGGTCGAGCGAGCCGACCTGGTCAAGATGATACGTCGTCAGCACGTCCGTCTCGGAGACACCATCCGCGAGCGTTCCATCGAACTGTTGCTGGTCAAGAAGTTAGACGACGAGGGCAACATTGTGCTCGACTCGGACGGCCGTCTCGTCGGCCTGTCTTACCAGGAGATACTGGACATTCTGGCCGAGGAGCATCCCTACGCTTCGACCTCGGCCGCGTGTCTTCGCTGGTACATCGTACAGGTGCAGGAAGACGTCGACGACGACGGAGAGCTGATGTACGAGTTTCCCGAGTATCGTCCACGCTCGTCACCGAAGCGTAAACGCAAGGAGGACTGACATGGACTGGCTGCTATACTTCTGCGGCTACCTCCTGCTCGGGGTTGTGCTTGAGCTGTTAGCCTCCCGAGCCCTCGGCCAGCGAACCGAGAGACCTAGGATGGAAGCCCTGTCGAGCGTGCTCATCTGGCTGCTCTGGCCGGTCCTGTTTTGGAAGGCATTGATGAGGAAGAGACGATGAGCTACTGGCTGAACAGACGACCTGACGCCAAGCCTCTCGGGGCCGAGGAGCTGGCAGAGGCGAAGGAAGAGGGATGGGAGGAGCTCGTGGTCGAGGTCGACGGCGAGAAGTACAACTCCGAGGACCTCTACAGCTGCGACGGATGCGACGAGTGGCACGTTAGCCATAGTGACTTGGACGAAGACGGCTACTGTGAGGACTGCGCGCAGGAGGCGCGGGAAGAGGTCGAGCACATGCGACAGCTGAGGTCCGACTACTACGCCAGCGTGCTCTAATCTCGAAGGTCCGCTCCGGGCCTGTCCGACTACATATTGAACGAACCATCGGGGACCGAGCCCAGAAGGCAGACGGTCCCCGAGTTACGTTTTAAGCCGGACAAAGCAAGGAGAATACTGGTAATGACGACGCCGCACTATGGACCCACTAACCCCTTCTCAGAGCGACTTCACGCCGAGAAGTACCGTCTCGAGGGAGAGACATTCAGAGACTGCATGAACCGTGGCGCGGCCGCGTTGAAGGACGATGACGAACACTTCCAGGCCTATCGAGACATCACCCTGAACATGCGCTTCATGCCCGCCGGCCGTATTCAGGCCGCCATGGGATCACCTAAGGCCGTCACGCC